>ERZ808028.9-NODE-9-length-247685-cov-19.834856_pt1 | contig 247685 bp, 213 predicted proteins | sample MGYA00380184_ERZ808028 | MGnify/ENA primary metagenome ERZ808028 (study PRJEB31490, sample SAMN06133397) | mouse gut metagenome | isolation source: J8_1 | host: mice | place: China: Chengdu | collected 2015-05 ...
AGTCTGCTTTTCTGTTTTTGGCATAAAAACGGAGCCGTTGCTCCGGCAGATTATTCATCTACTTTTGCAACAGCCCCTTTTTTCACATATTACATTATTGCCGCTTTTGCACTGCCCATCTCCTTGCTAAACGTCCAGTGAATGTCTATCACCTTTTCTCTGCTAATATCAATTCGATCTATAAATACATCCGCCATTTCTTTTGTAACGGTTTCAAAACCGGCGTACTGCAGAAATTCCTCATGGTCCCGTGTATCCGCATTTAGCAGATTGCCACAGACATCCAACTGCTTTTCAGATTCCTCCAACAGTTTCCGTTTGTCAGAGATCTGCCGATCCAACTGCATTCGGCCTTCCATATATTGCTCTCTGGTATATGTACCGGCATGATATGCCTCCAACAGATCAGCCTTTCTCTCAGTCAATTCGGAAATCTTCGTCTCAATATCCGCTGCCTCCCTGCCAGCTTTTTTCATAATTCTACAGTGCTTTTCCAACACGGCATCTCTGGCACTTTTAAGATCGGTCAATCTGGCAATCTGCACTTTAATCTCTTTCAGCACAATTCTCTCCAACACCTCATTGCTGATGCTCTCAGAGACGCACTCGTTATCGCTGTTCAGTTTCTGGTTTGGACAATAGTAAAACAATTTTCCGCCTGCAAGTTTCATGATCTTAAGCCTGCGCCCGCAATATTTACAACAGACTTTTCCTTTCAGGGCGTAAAGAATCGGCTTTCTGTCTACCGCTTTTCTGCGAAAGTATTTCACCTGCACATCATCGAACACTTCCCTGCTGACGATAGCCGGATGATGATTCTCAAAAACTTTCCATTCCTCTCTCGGTTTCACAATTGTACGACTTCCGCCGACTTCGGCCTGAACCGACTTATTATATACCATGTTTCCAATATAGCTCTCGTTTGTAAGTATATTTCTGACGGTTCCCTGCTGCCAATATTTACGCTCCTGCCGCAATTCCTTTCGGTTCTGCCTCTTTCTCAGGTTTTTAAATTCCAGCGGAGTCAATATCTTCTCATCATTCAGCACCTTGCAGATCTGCGTCAGGTCCTTTCCTGACAAGGACAACGCAAAAATATACCTAATTACATCCGCTTCCTTCTGGACAATCAGCAATTCGTTAGGGTCACTTTCGTTTTTCTTATACCCAAACGGCGTACTTCCTGTAGCATATCTTCCCTGATTCTTTTTCGCCATTACAGAGCTTTTCACCTTTTCGGATATGTCCTTACAATAGAAATCTGCCAAAAGGCTTTGGAACCCGATGTCAAGATCCGCCGTTTTTCCGATATAATTCTGGCTGTCATAATGTTCCGCAATAGATATGAACCGTATGCCCATGAATGGAAAAATCTGCTCCATATAAGTTCCCAGTTCGATATAATCCCTGGAAAACCTTGACAGGTCTTTCACAATTACGCATCTGATTTTATTCTGCCGTATCTGTGTCAACATAGCCTGCATTCCCGGCCTGTTCATGGTTGTCCCTGAAATTCCGTCATCGTAAAACTCACAATATTCATAGTCAGCAAAGACCGGATGCTCTGCAATATACCTCTTGATCAACAGCCTCTGGTTCGTAATGCTGTTGCTTTCCGCCTTAATATCGTCATCCTCTATGGAGAGACGGTAATATCCCGCAATTTTGCCCTTAGACATTGCTGTCACCTCCATCTCCAAACCGAAACCGGATGTCAATGACCCCCTCCGGAGAAACCGTAATCTTTTCTATCAAGGCATCTATCATATGTATATTCAGCTTTTTGCACCTTTTTGCTTTTTTCAGGGAACGCAGAAACGTATCCTGTTCTTCTGATCTGATTTCGCCTCTTCGTATTTTCCGCTTTAATTCCTCCAGCCTTTTCTCGCAATATCTTTCATACTCTGCCCGATTTTCACGGAACGCAACATATTCCTGCTCCCCGATGCCTCCTTCCTTATACTGCATATAGACGTTTAGGGCCTTCATTTTAAGTTTCTGGCGCTCCTGAATCATACTGTTCTGTTCCGCAAGGTAAGTTGCCTTTCGTTTCTCCCACTCCTGACGGTTCATGGCTGTCAGGTCTTTGGAAGAAATCTTCCGGCTTTCCAATATATCTCTCACCTGTTCCAAAACATAACTTTCAAGCTGTTCCTCCGACACATTATTTTTAGAACATTTTCTTCCGTCAATATAATGGATTCTTCTGCAATCATAAGAATACTTTCTTTTCCCATTGACCCTGCTCTGATAGTATCTTGCGTGCATTTTGCCGCCGCAGTCGCCGCAGTATAAGATATGACGAAATATATTTTCATCATCCCTGACCGTGCGTTTCATAGCGCCGCTTTTGTTTTCCGTCTGCCCGTCGGCCCCTGTCAAAGCGGAATTAACCTTGTCAAAAAGCTCCGGCGCAATGATTGGTTCATGGCTGTTTTCCACCGTGATCCATTCGTTCTGCTGTGTATGACGGGTGCCTTTCTGCCCCACCTGTAGTCCCGACTTTGTCTTGCCCTGTACAAGTCTCCCTGCGTACACCGGATTTTTCAATACCCCTCTGATTGCGCCGGGATTCCATTGGTAAAGTACCTCGCCGTCCTCCTGAAAAGTGTGTCCGTATTTATTGTAATCGCTGATTCTATGCACTTTACCCCTATATAAACAGGAAACCGTCTCCTTATACGGGATTCCTGCGGCATAGCTTTCAAAAAGATAACGGACAATCCTGGCATTCTCAGGGTGAGGCACTAATTTCCTTATCCCATTTACTTTTTCAGCTTTATACCCATAAGGGGCTATGCTCCCTATGTATGCGCCCTGCTGCGCCGCCAGCTTTCTGGCTCCCATTACTCTTTTGGATATATCCTTGGCATACATATCATTTACCAGATTTTTCACATTCATTGCAAGTTTCTTCTCAGAAACATTGTCAGACATAGAATCAAATCCATCTGTGACCGCAATAAAACGAACTTGCAAAAAAGGCAGAATCTTTTCAATATAATTGCCCGTTTCCAGATAATCCCTGCCGAATCTGGATAAATCCTTGACAATGATGCAGTTTATGTTTCCATTCCGCACATCATCCATGAGTCGGTCAAAGCCTGCTCTCTCGAAAGAAGTGCCTGAAACGCCACGATCAACATAGATGTCAAAGACCTCAAATATCTGGTTCCCGCCAGGCTTTCTGTTCTGCTCCGCAATATATTGGCGGATAACCTCAATCTGATTCTCTATGGACTCTGATTTCTTATCCCCGTTATCCACCGACAGCCTGCTGTATATCCCCACAAAGTATTTTTCAATGGATATAGCTGTTTGCTCTGTGTCTGCCTTATTATCCAAATAGCGTTTGCTCGTCCTGGCCATCTATACCACCTCCCGCATGGAAGTTTTTTCGTGGTACATCCGGCTTAAAATGCCCAGTTTATCCATCTCGCTGTGAAAGCGGAATTCTATCTCCAGCCGCTTATCCTCATGAATGTAAACCCTGCGGATTGTCGTCACCAGCAGTTCTCTGTCAAGCTCCTGAATATCCAGGTTTTCCTTCAGTTTTTCGAGCTGCGATTTTGCCGCAACCCCATTCTGAAACATATCCTTGATTATTTTCTTCTGAGCCTTCACAGCGTTTTCCAGCTCGTTACATTTTCTTTCATATAGCTGATGAAATTCATCAAACTCCTTTTTATCAATCAACCCCTCTTTCAAATCGGAAAAGAGATTGCTTTTCAACGTATAATATCTGCCGTATTCCGCCTGAAGGCTGGCAATCTGTGAATCATATTCTACTACCTGTTCATAGTTTACATTCATCTGTTCCAGATACCGGGCTGTTTCTTCATAGGACGCCATCAGTTCAAGGTGCTTTTTTATCTCCTTAAAGACAATCCTCTTCAGCAGTCCTTCCTCGATGCTGTGTCTGCTGCATCCCATGGATTTATTCTTTGTCTGACAGATATAGAAGACTTTCTTTGTCCCCTTATAAGAATTTATCCGTTTTACCATAGGCGCTTTGCAGTCCGCACATATCAATATGCCGCTGAACAGGTTTGCCGTGTCTGTGTGATTCGATGCCCTGCCGTCAAATTTCAGCAGATCCTGAACCGTTAAGAAGTCTATATCCGAAACAATGGCCTCATGGGTATTCTCCACATATACCCATTCTTCCCTGGGCTTATCAATTCTTTTTTTCACTTTATAATTAATTTTTTCCTGTTTGCCCTGCACCATGGTACCAAGATACATCGGATTTACCAGAATGCGTTTCACAGATACCGCCGCCCATTTTGGGGTAGAGGAGCCCTCAAAACCGGAATGATACTTCATGCCAAGGGATCTTTTATATTCCATGGGCGACAGGATGCCTGTGGCGTTTAATTTTTCTGCGATTGCCGCCATGCTCATCCCTGCTATCTTCCATGCAAATATCTTTCTGACAATATCCGCCGCGTATTCGTCAATTATCAGACTGTTCTTATCTTCCGGATTCTTCTTATAGCCATAAACCGTGAATGCGCTGATACATTTCCCTTCCTTGCGTTTTACCGTTTGCTGGGCTTTCACTTTTATAGAAATATCTCTGCAATAACTGTCATTTACAAAATTTTTTACAGGCAGGATCAGGCTGTTGTCCGTCCTGTCCGCAAACAGACTGTCAAACCCGTCTGTAACCGCAATAAAGCGCACATTTAAAGCCGGAAAGGTCTTTTGTATCAACCGCCCGGCTTCAATATAGTCCCGTCCAAATCTTGACAAATCCTTTACCAGCACACAATTCACTTTTCCGGCGCGGATGTCAGCCATCATTCTCTCAAAATCGGGTCTCTCAAAATTTGCGCCAGAATAGCCATCATCTATGTAGATGTCGTAGATCCTCAGATCTTCATGGCTCTGAACATATGCTCTCAGTATGTCTCTTTGGCTCCCAATACTATTACTTTCTGTTTTTTTACCGCCGTCACTGTCTGCGTCGTCCTTAGAAAGCCGCAGATAAAGGGCAGTCTCATAAATATCCCTGCTGCTCACTTGCATCACTCCTGACTTTCCGTATTTGCTGAATCCCTTTTAATATTTCAGTTCCGCAATCTGCCTTAGATAATGTTTCAATGCATCTGTTGCGGAATAATCCTCCTTACTGAAATGTACTCTTACCACATAGCCCTCATTTATGTGGGTTGACAAATCTCCCTCCTTACCAGAGATATATTCCTCTACCTTTTTCTCTATGGGCTGCATTTTATCAGTCTGAATTGTGTCAATATCCGGCAATTCTTCCCTTTTCACTTCCATAATCCCTGCGCTCTGGATATTTGCACTCTGCGCAGTCCCCATACCCTGCGATTTTTCCATGAAAACTGACCTTTTCCTTCCTCTCTGCATTCTATGCGGGGCGGGGATTGTCCCATAACTTACGGAGTCCGTTTTTTCCATCACAGTAAGCGTCAAATAGCCCGTCTTTACCTCAGTTAGTTTTTCTGTCATACTTTAAAGCGTTTTTAAAAGGAGGCTAACTGGAGGTCCATTATGGAGCAGTGCCATGCACGCCGTGAAGGGCAGTCAGCCAAGCAATGGCTGGCAGATAATGATATTTCATGAAGAACAAACGGCGGGCTGCGGCATTTGGGTACTGTCGTAATACTTAAGATAAAATTACAGAAAAAAGCTGCATCCAAATTATATTGGACACAGCATCAAATATCATATAGAAATTTAATATAATAAGAAATATAATAATATGTTGAACTATATAGCGCTACAGTCCCTATACATACTGTAGCGCCTAAGTTGAGAATAATCCCTTTTCTTTTCCTTTTCTTTTCCTTTTCTTTTCCTTTTCTTTTCCTTTTCTTTTCCTTTTCTTCCAAATTCTATTTCCATTTGACAATGGGAAACAGTAATCGTTGCCTTTCTATCAAATATTGCCTGTATTGTTCACTTGCTTAATCAGTTGCAGGAACTGGCGATATTTTTGTGTACTTCCAGCAAACCGAAATTTAGTCCTATCCATAGACTACACGCATAAAACAGACATCTTTGAGAAGGAACGGAATTTCCAATTATCAATGACTGTCAAAAATACAGGCCCGGATTTGTCAATATATCATCACGAACACAGTCAATCTCAAAACTGTTTTTTTCTTCAAAGACTTCCCAATATCCGACATCGCCATTCACTTCAATTTTCCTTTCCCTCTTGTAAATAAAGCTGTCATAAGAAGGACATACAAACTCAATAGGATCAGGACTCACCCTCTTGAATTTATATACCCAAAAAGAATCCTTTACCCATGTTGTAACACTGAGATACGATAGGATAGTTCCACCTACTACACTGACAGCACCAGTAATTATTGCCATTGCTGCTGCCTCAGGGAAAATGATACTCAATGCAGCACATATCACCGAAACAGCTATGCCTGCTGCAAAATGCCATGATCTCTCTTCATATTGTTTGGTATCCGTATATCCATACAAATTATGATAATATGTCGTTCCAGAAAGCTGCAACTGTTTTGATTTCAAAAAAGAAAAACTTGAATTCACAGAATAAGTACTGCCCAAATTATATTCAACCTCTGTTTGAGGAACAGAAATGAAATCATCAAGGCTATATCTTATTGGCGCTATTGCATCAGTTCCTGAACTCATATCATAGTATAAAATTTCCTGCGTTCTGTTGTCATATACGGCAGTCTGCAGTTTGATTCCGTTCTCATAATATTCAACAACTCGACCAGAATCTGTTTCCTTCGTTTTCAAGCATGCATTATTTTCCAAAGTTATTATATGACAGTCATATTCATCTGTTGATGCATGTACCTCCATCGAAGGTATTATTGATGTTATAAGCATTGCGCAAATCAATAAAACGGAAATGTAATTCACCTTAATTTTCATACAAAAACCTCCTACTTTTGTTTTTTTGTTTTCTCTCTGCATTTTTTCATTTCAAGGAGAATCTTTACTATATTTTCATTTCTTCTAACTTTGACCACATAGGCTAAATTAGGAAAAATTAATAAAACCAACGCTATATTGCACCCACAAAACATTTTTACATGATAATCAAAAACAAGCTGCTTATAAATAATCAAATCCATGATTTCCGTTTCGGCTTCAAGAAATAGATATCTCACCAGATGAAAAAACAGGATTGTTTGAGAAGCACTTAACATATATGCACTTACCAATTCCTTTATATATGTCCGAAAGAAGTTCCCCGTTTTCTTCCTGTCTGCTGAAATTTTATCTTCTTGAATATGCCTTAGTTTTATTAAGAAAAGTACACAGTAAAACGCAAAGCCAATCATGATTGTCATAACAAGAAACAAAATAATGGCTTGTATAGATACTTTCCTATCCCACACTCTGCAGGCCGCAATATCCTTCAAATCAGCATTTTTAAACTGAAAAAACCAAAAGAATATTGCTAATAACATGGACAAATACACAGCCGTCACGCCCAGAACTGCTATCTCAACTTCGTAGATTTGATGGAATCTTTTAATTGCAGAATAACCCTTTTTCATAAAAATTCTCCATTCCGCTGCCTTCGACAGCACAAATAAGCGGTACTTTGATTCCATATAGTAAGATTTGTTTTTAGATAGGTGCCTATTAACGTACTTTTTCAATTTCAGCTTCCCCAGGCGGAATAAGCCCATCCCTCAAAAGCATTTCTGCCAAATTTTTTCGCCCCTAAAACTTCTATAATGCTTTGACTTACTCCGGTTCTTTGGGTGATCGTCCCAGCAGGGACATGTGGCGTTAGCTTCTACACTCGCCTGCTCGATACCTTTTTATCGCATTCTATTATGTTCATTGGACCTGTCCTCCTTTCAGAAAGAGCATAACACAAAAAAGTTTACTGTGCATTTATCTCAAATATGACACTCCGAAATACACATTATTTCAAGATGACCCCGTATCTATCCAAAATCAATAAATTGATATAATAAGTATGCACTCTTTTTATATATTTGTAAATAGATATATTCCAAATATATTATGGATATTTAAAATAGTTTGCTTTTTTTGTCATTTGTACTCATTTTCGTATAGCATCCTCTGACTCTTTGAATCCCACAATCCGCCTCCACCAGTTCACGTTTATAACATATTCCGATAAAAACAACAAAAGAAAAGGGTAAAACGCGCCTGTGGTAGTTCTATATATAATGGGGCATGAAGAATTGATTTCTCACTTGTTCATCGACTCTGCGTCCGGCAGTAATCCAACACAGTTACGCCTTGCTTATAAAACAAAGTATCTCCCGTACATTGTACCAATTGGCATAATGCCCTCATATTTGAAGCATCTACGGGCTTCTTACTAACGTGACCTTATTATAACTCCCTCCCCCCACTCCATCAACAACGCGGCTGCCCCGGACACAATGGGCGTGGCAAAGGAAGTCCCGGTAAAGGGGCTGTATCCTCCATACAGATCCGGAGCCAGAATACCCACTCCCGGCGCCGCCAGATCGGGTTTCACCAAACCGGCCGAGATCACGCCTATAGTGCGTTCCGCATCCACATAGCCCCGGCCCGAAAAATCCGCATAGCTGTCGTAAGTGCTGTCATAAGCCCCCACAGTAATAACCTTCGCAGCCGTGGAAGGAATGGTCAGCGTAACCTGGGGAGTGGGCTGATAAAAACCGGTACGGCTGCTTCTGGCCGCATAACTGGGCAAATACAAATAATACTGGCCTGTAACCGTCTGTACCGGTTCTATGCGGATTGTCCATACACCGCTGTTAATATACTGCCTGCCTCCTGCCGCAGCATCTGCCATTCCTGGTCCCGGGGCTGCAGTGGCCGCCGGCACGATCAGTTCCAGATAAATCTCCTGAGCTGCCGCATAGGGAAGCGGTTTACCCAGATATACCAGAATCTGGGTCTGCTCCAACTGCAAAGTGTATTTTCCGTCCTCCACCGGCTCCGGCAGCGGCGCCTCCTGTCCCCCGGGGGAACGCAGATAGATACGATAGACATCGCTGTAATTTTTCCATAATTGGATGCTTAAGGAACGCTCGTACTCTGCCACCGCCAACTGGATTTCCGCCGGGCGGGCTGTGCCGCCAGGTCCCGTCATACCTGGCGATGCCATCGCTCCAAATGCCCCGCTCCCTCCGAAAGCCCCAGATGTGCCACCCCCTCTGAATGCCCCGGCCGTACTGCCTGATGCGGCCCGGTTTCCCTCACCAAACAGATTCCCTGCCACATGTCCTGCGGAATTGCCCTCGTTGCCGCTTCCTACGCAGATCACGGAACGCCCGATCTCCGCCGCATTGTCCAGAAATCGCTCCAACAGAGAACCTCCGTCATGGGAGCCATAGGTGTTGCCAAAGCTGAGATTAATCACCAGCGGCATCTCCAGTTCCATGGCCTTTTGCAGAGCATAGGTTACCCCCCGCATGATCTCCGTAGTGCGGGGGAAACCTTCCTCTCCGGGCAGCCCCAATTTCACCGCCAGCAGGGACGCAGCAGGCGCTGCCCCCCGATATTGACTGCCTGGTATGCCGGGATTTTCCGCCAAACCGTTCCCGGATATTCCGGGCCTGCTGCCTACGCTGCCATACGCCGGCAGGCATCCCGCCGCAATACCCGCCACCGCCGTACCGTGGCCGCTGGTATCCACACTGGGCAGCAGCATATACCGTTCCTGCACATTGATTGACGCCAGAGCCTGATTAATTTGCTCTGCGGAAAATTCCACCCCCTGGGCAAAGCCGACCGGCGGCTGGCGCTCTCCATTCCCCGCCTCCGGCCGCAGAGTCTGATCCCACAGATACAAAATCCGGGTGCGACCTGCGCCATCCTGGAATTCCGGTCGGGTATAATCAATCCCCGAATCCAACACCGCCAGCAACACACCCTCCCCGGTCAAAAAAGGGTCCCGCAGCGTAACCTGTGTCATACAGGAATCCGCTGCAGGACCCATGTCCTGATAATAGTACCGCTTGGGCTTTTCCACATATTCTATCTCTTCAATATTGCTTACCGCCTCCACCAGCCCTTCCGGCACAGTCAGGATGGCATAGCTGTTGATCAGGTACTCCACCGACACCCCCAGAGCCTGCAGGCCGTCCAGGCTGCCATGGTACTTCACAATCAATTCCCAGGTCCGGCTTTGGCCGTCAAAGCCCACATTCAGGTTATCCGTCCGCATACGTTCCGCTTCCGGCGTCTCCAGCGCCAGGTTCAACAGGTTTTCCAATTTTTGATTCATAACACACTCTCTGTCCGGGTCTGTCCCGGAATCTGCCGTTTTCTCCTGACAGAGTATGCGCTTCTCCTTCCAAATATGCCCTTTAGCGCAATTCCTGAAAATAGCAGACTCCCTCTGAGAGCCCGGCACGCGCCAGCGCATGGTAAATGTCCAGCATGCGCCGGTTGGGCCGATGAAAAACCCTTTCCGTGCCCCAGGGAAGTCCTTCAATGTATTCTGCCTGTTCCCGTTCCAGCACCCCCAGCACTTCTTTAAACCGCTCCGGATCTTTCATTTTCAGCGGACCAAAGCAGCAGAGCAGACAGGATTCCCGGGATTCTGAAGGAGCTACGGGCATTATGACCCGGCGAAAGCTGGCCTTTCCATACTGATTATACTCCCGCACATACTCTACCTTCTCTTCTGCTCCGGCCGGATTCTCCCGAAAAATAACCCCTGTATCCAACAGATGTTTCCACACGGTATTCCGAATCCTTTCATAAGGGGTCGGAAAAGCCAGTTTCTCCTGTATCTGCTTTACCGTATAACCCAGATCCGCCAGATGACGAATCGCGCCCCCGCTGGCCACATCATAGACAAAATCGGACAATGCTCTCTGAAAATATGTCTGTTCCATATCACTCCTGCCAGAATTGCTGTAACGCGGCCACCGCGTATGCCGTGGCCCGGCTGCATCCTGTCTCCACCGCCGAGTGCATGGCAAGCTGAGGCAGGCCGATGTCTACGGAGGCCAGGGACACATGAGATGCGGATATATTGCCCAAAGTCGAGCCCCCTGCCATATCCGAACGGTTGGCAAAGGTCTGATAGGGTACTCCGGCCCGTTGACACCAGAGTTTCATCCAAGCAGCCGAGACGGCATCCGAAGTATACTTTTGCCCCCCATGATATTTGATCACAATACCGCCGCCAAGCACCGGGCGGTTGGTGGGATCCGCCTTCTCCGGGTGTGCGGGATGTACCGCATGGGCATTGTCCGCAGAGATCAGAAAGCTGTCCGCCACCAGCTGCCTGTACATGGAAGGTCCATAGCCCAGGCTGCTCTGTATCCGCAGCAAAACATCTTCCAGAAATGTGGAATCCGCGCCCTGTCTGGTCCCGCTGCCCACCTCCTCATTGTCAAACACCACCAGTACATTGGCATATTGCCCGGGTATAGCAGACACAAAACCTTCCAGCCCCGCATATACACATTGCAGATCATCCAGCCTGGGGCTGAGAATAAATTCCCCCTCCCGGCCCAGTAACCGCCCTTTTTCCCGGACATACAGATACAGATCCCCATCCAGTATATCCTCGGGGCATATCCCCAGTTCCCGGGCAATCTCCCGAAGCAGCATCCCCTGGGGAGACTGGGAAGCGGATTCTTCCTGCGGCTCCTGCCACAGCCCCATCAGCGGCAGCATGTCCGCCTGGGGATTGTACGCATAGCCCGAATTGATATCCCGGTTCATATGCACCGCCAGATTGGGAATCACCAGCAAGTCCCTGTCCAGGTTCACCAGCCGCGTACCCACGCCGCCCTCCGGCTCCCGCACCGCCACCCGGCCCGCCACGGACAGGGGACGGTCCAGCCAGGTGGACAGGATCATGCCGCCGTACTTCTCCACATTCAGACGCACATACTGCTTCTCCGCCACCGTCTCCGGCAGAGCCTTCACCTTGAAGGTGGGAGAATCACTGTGGGCCGCCGCAATGTGATAGCCTCTGAAAGGACGCTCCTTTCCCGGACCGGCAGCCTCCGGCAGCCGAAACGCAATCAGAGAAGAACCGTTCCGAATCACATAATAGGAACCACCCGGCTGCAGTTCCCAGCTGTCCTGCTCCCGCCGCTCCGCAAACCCGGCCTTCTCCAGCCTTTTTTTCAGATTGTCAATTACATGGAATACGCTGGGACTATCCTGAATGAATTCCAGGAGTCCCCTGTTTAACTGTTCTTCCCTTTTTCCTTCCATCTCTGCCCTCTCCTATCTGTCGCGGTAGACAATGGCCCGGGCAACCTGGTCCGCCTGCTCCTGGCCTAACAGCCTGGCCACTATGGCCAGGGAGAAAGAAATGGCGCATCCCATCCCTCTGCCGGTGATCACATGGCCGTCTGTGGTGGCTTCGTCCTGAGAAATCAAAGCCCCCTCCAGATGCTCTTCCCAGCCGGGATAGCAGCCCGCCTTCCTGCCCTTAAGGATCCCTCTGTGCCCCAGTATGCTGGGAGCCGCACAGATGGCTGCCAGGTATCGACCCGCCCGGTCAAAAGCATCCACCTGGTCCATCAGCCCCTGGTGAGCCTCCAGATTCTTTGTACCCGGCATCCCCCCGGGAAGCACGATCATATCCAGGCTGTCAAAATCCACTTCTTCGAAAAGCATATCCATCCGCACCCCGATCCCATGGGAGCCATTGACCATCTGTTGGCCGCTCACCGACACCATCTGCACTTCCAACTCCGCCCTGCGGCAAATGTCCACCACGGTCAACGCCTCAATCTCCTCATATCCCTCCGCAAAAAAAACCGCAATCCTGCCCATTTATTCCTGCCTCCATCCACTATTTTCTGTTCATAAAAATATTTAATTCATTATACCTTCATTTTTTCCCCCTGTCACCCTTTTTTTTCTGCGCAAAATAGGGTATAATGAATTGTGCGAACGCAGTATCCCATTAAACCTAATATGAAATGAGACATACAGATGGAAATTGAACGCAAATTTACTCTGAAATCACTTCCGGACAATCTGGAGCGTTATCCTCGTCTCCGGATAGAGCAGGCATACCTGTCCACCAATCCGGTGGTGCGGGTGCGCAGGGAAAATGACGAATATTATATGACCTACAAGGGCAGCGGCATGATGGCCCGGGAGGAGCATAACCTCTGGCTCAGCGAAGAGGCCTACTATCATCTGCGGGAGAAAGCGGACGGGAGAATCCTGTCCAAGACCCGTTATTTGATCCCCCTGGAATGTCCCGGCTTCAAGCCCGGTTTCCCCACGCCGCCGAAGGACTATAGCCTCACCATCGAACTGGATGTATTTGAGGGAGAACTGGCCTCCCTGGTTCTGGCCGAGGTGGAGTTTGGCAGCACCGAAGCCGCTCAGGCTTTCCTGCCCCCGGACTGGTTCGACGAGGACGTGACCTATCGCAAAGAGTATCATAATTCCTACATGGCTTTGCATAAACTGGAGGATTTCATGCCCTCCGGGCACTGAATTTCCGATACCGTAAAAATACCCACAGCCGCCTGCATGTCTCGGTTCCGACATGCAGACGGCTGCGTTCTATGTTTATTCAGACGGGCTCTTCTCCTTTATGCAGGAAATTATGCCCTGCCGTATGTCTCGGCCAGTTCCCTGATCCTTCCGGCCAATTCGGGCGTCGCCGCCTCCGGCAGCATCCGCCACTCCCAGTTGCCCCCCAGGGTGGAAGGGGTATTGATTCTCCCGGCATTGTCCAGACACAGATAATCCTGCATGGGAATCACGGCAGTGTCCGCCACGCTGGCAAAGGCTGCCCGGATAAAGTACCAGGGAATGTCCCTGCTGCCCCGGATATCCATATATTTTTTGGCGCTGCGCCGGGTCCTGGCGTCCGCATTCTTATACCATCCCAACATGGTCTCGTTGTCATGGGTTCCTGTGTATACAATGCAGTTGCAGGGATAATTGTGCGGCAGATAGGCATTGTCCGCGCCATCTCCAAATCCGAACTGCAGAATTTTCATGCCCGGATAACCCGTCTTTTTCACCAGGGCAATGACTTCTTTGGTCAAAAATCCCAGATCCTCCGCAATTACATCCAAATCTCCCAGGGACTCCTTCAAGGCTCTGAACAGGTCATAGCCCGGCCCTTTGACCCAGTGGCCCCCTTCCGCCGTCTCATCCCCGTAGGGTACGAACCAGTAAGACTCAAATCCCCGGAAATGATCGATTCGCACCACATCATACAGCCGATAACAGTAGGCGATGCGGCTGATCCACCAGGCATAGCCCGTCTCCCGATGGTACTCCCAACGGTACAGCGGGTTGCCCCACAACTGCCCGGTGATGCTGAAAGAATCCGGCGGACAGCCCGCCACGCCGATGGGCATATTGTTCTGATCCAGTTGAAAAAGTTCCGGATTGGCCCAGGTATCCGCGCTGTCAAAGGCCACATAGATGGGAATGTCCCCCACAATGCGGATGCCCTTCTCGTTGGCATAAGCCTTCAATGCTTTCCACTGGGAAGCAAACAGGTACTGCTGGAACTGGTAAAAACCGATCTCCTCCGCCAGTTCTTCCCTGTATTTTTTCAGAGCCCCGGGCTTTCTCAGGCGGATGTCCTCATCCCATTCCACCCAGCACACATACTGAAAATGGCTCTTCACTGCCATGTACAGGGCATAATCCGCCAGCCAGTCCTGATTCTCCTTTGCAAACTCCAGATAGTCCTGCTCCTGCAGCAGGCCGTCCTCTCTCGCCCTTTCGTAGGCTTTGCGCAAAAGTTTGAATCTGGTGAGCCAGATTTTCTCATAGTCCACATAGGAAGGATTGCTGCCGTAGTCCACGGCCTCGCACTCCTCCTCCGTCAGATAACCCTCCCGGATCAATGCCTCCAGATCAATATAGTAGGGATTGCCCGCAAAGGTGGAGAAAGACTGATAAGGGGAATCCCCATAGCTGGTGGGCCCCAGGGGCAGAATCTGCCATAGTTTCTGTCCCGCCGCCTCCAGAAAATCCACAAATGCGTAGGCTTCCCTGGAAAAACCCCCGATCCCGTATTTGGAGGGAATACTGGATATGGGCAGCAGAATCCCGCTCTGCCGCTGGGAACCTTTTTTGCTTTTTTTCGTTTTTGTCGCCATATGATCACCTCAACGCCCGACTGTCTGTTTGGGCCTAACGCAGCTTCCAGATATCCTCATTGTATTCGGCAATGGTTCTGTCAGAAGAGAAGAACCCTGCTTTGGCAATATTCACCAGGCTCATACGCTTCCACTTGCCTCTGTCCTCATAGTCCTTCAGCGCCCTGTCCTTCACCTTGATATAATCCCGCAGATCCAGCAGCGTCATGAACCAGTCCTTGTTCAGAAGTTCTTTATACAGACGCTCCAGGTTTTCCCTGTGCCCCACTGCCATGGCCTGCTCACCCACAATAAAGTCCACGGCTTCCTTGATAACCTTGCTGTTGCGGTAGAACTTCTTCGGATTGTAGTCCGCATTGGCGTAGTGGGCGATCACCGCGTCGGATTTTTCACCGAAGATATAGATGTTGTCGTCCCCCACCAGCTCGTGAATCTCCACATTGGCGCCATCGCTGGTGCCCAGGGTCACAGCTCCGTTCAGCATGAATTTCATATTGCCCGTGCCGCTGGCCTCCTTGCTGGCCAGGGAAATCTGCTCCGAGATGTCACAGGCGGGAATCAGCTTTTCCGCATAACTCACATTGTAGTTCTCCACCATCACCACTTTCATATGGGGCGCCACATCGGGATCCTTGTTCACGATCTCCTGTAATACCAGAATCAGGTGAATGATATCCTGGGCAATCACATAGGCAGGGGCTGCCTTGGCGCCAAAGATAAAGGTAATGGGACGTTTGGGAATCTTGCCCTTCTTGATCTCCAGGTATTTGTGAATGATATACAGGGCGTTCATCTGCTGGCGCTTGTATTCATGCAGCCTCTTGACCTGGATGTCAAAGATGGAATCAGGATTGATCTCCACTCCCTCCTTCTCCCTGATATAAGCGGCCAGGGCTTCCTTTTTCTGTTTCTTGATGGCAGCGATGGCGTCCAGGGTTTCCTGATCCTCGCTGTATGCAAGCAGCTTCTCCAGTTGTGCCGCGTCCTTCTTAAAGCCGCAGCCTATTTTGTTCTCCAACAGGGCCGTCAGTTCTTTGTTGCAGGACAGCAGCCAGCGGCGGAATGTAATGCCATTGGTCTTATTATTGAATTTGGCGGGATACAGCTTATAAAAATCATGCAGTTCCGTCTCCTTCAGAATCTCCGTGTGGATGGCGGCCACGCCGTTGACAGAAAAACCATAATGGATATCAATATGGGCCATGTGTACTCTCTTGTCCCGGTCAATGATCTGAACCTTCTCATTGGGATAAAGTTTGCGCACCCGCACATCCAGTTCCTTGATAATGGGTACAAGCTGGGGAACCACCTTCTCCAGATACGCCAAAGGCCATTTCTCCAGTGCTTCCGCCAGAATGGTGTGATTGGTGTAAGCACAGGTCTTGCTCACCACGCCGATGGCCTCATCCATGGAAAAGCCCCTGTCCTGGGTCAGAATGCGGACCAGTTCCGGAATCACCATGGTGGGATGGGTGTCATTAATCTGGATCACCGCATGTTCGTTCATTTTGTGCAGATCATACCCCTTGGCCTCCAGTTCTTCCAGAATCAGCTGCGCCCCATTGCTGACCATGAAATACTGCTGGTAGATCCGCAGCAGATGGCCCGCTTCGTCAGAATCGTCCGGATACAGGAAGAGAGTCAGGTTCTTGTCAATTTCGGTCTTGTCAAAATCAATGCCCTCCTCCACCATGGACTCATCCACTGTCTCTATGTCAAACAGATGCAGTTTGTTGATCCCATTCTCATATCCCACCACGTCGATATCATACAGACGGCTCTTTACCTTCTTTTCGCCGAACATGACAGTGTAGGAAGTGTTGGTCCTGGTGAGCCAGGACTGCTTCTCAATCCACTCGTTCTTCTCCGCAGTCTGCAAATTATCCGCAAACACCTGCTTGAACAGGCCGAAATGATAATTCAGGCCGATGCCGTCCCCAGGCAGCCCCAGAGAGGCAATGGAGTCCAGGAAGCAGGCTGCCAGACGGCCCAGGCCGCCGTTGCCCAAAGAGGGTTCCGGTTCCGCTTCCTCGATCTCAGCCAGGCTCTTGCCCTTGGAAGCCAGCAATTCTTCCATCTCCCCATAGACCTGCAGGTTAATCAGATTGTTGCTCAGCAGCTTGCCGATCAGGAATTCCGCGGAGATGTAATATACTTTCTTCTCTCCGGTGATGGCGGCTTTTTCCCCCATCAAATCCTTGGTTACATTCAGGACGCTATAATACAGTTCCTGACTGGTACAGTCGGCAATGTCCTTCTTGTAAAGATCTTTCGTCCATTTTTGCAGTCTCTCTTCCAAAGTCATTTTGTGTCCTGCTCCTTTCTTAATTTAAATTTGATTTAAGTTCCGCATCTTCCCTGCAAGCACACATACACTGTGATCAATTCCTGGCCGCTTCGCGTCCATGCCTTAATCAGCTTACTTTCCATTGTCCACGGAACCTTATGTTTCGCTCATTATGCCTATTATGCCTCGGAAAACGTTTTCCGTTTCATTCATCATACTAGATATTATTTCCTTTGTCAAACCCTTTTTCTATTTTTTCCCAACATTTTTTTCGGTGCCCGGGCCCGCAATGTATCGCCGCAAAATACGGCATTGTGACTCTGTAGGGCTTGTGCTATAATCCTTGTGTGAGATAGATAAGAGAATCGTGAAAAACGGAGTAAATGTTGAATAAAATACATATTCAACTATTGATTTGAATGCGCGCAACAGCGCGCAGATGGGGGTAAAGATATGAAAACCAAGGGTATTGCCATGCTTTATGCCATAGCTGCGGCAGCTTTGTACGCAATCAATATCCCCCTGTCAAAACTGATTTTGGGACATGCCGGCGCAACCATGACAGCGGCCTTTCTTTATCTGGGGGCTGGAATCGGACTACTGCTCTGGGGAAGTATTGAAAAATTTGTCAAAGCCGGGAAGCAGCAGGAATATTTAACCGAAAAAGAAATGCCCTATACGGTCGCCATGGTGATATTGGATATCGTTGCGCCCATCTTACTGATGCTGGGCATCGCAAGAACCACCTCCGCCAATGTATCCCTGTTAAACAATTTTGAGATTGTGGCCACCTCTCTGATCGCACTGATCCTTTTTAAAGAAAAAATCTCTTCCCGGCTGTGGCTGGCCATACTTATGGTTACAGCCGCCAGCACAATCCTCAGTTTTGAAGGCATCGGCGCGTTTACTATCAACGAAGGCTCCTTTTTTGTACTGGGAGCCTGTATCTGCTGGGGATTTGAAAACAATTGTACCAAAAAGATCAGCCACAAAAGTTCTACGGAGATTGTGATCATAAAAGGCTGTTTTTCCGGCATGGGCAGTTTGGCCATTGCCCTGCTGCTGGGGGAGTCCGTGCCTGCTGCCAAATGGGTTATCGCCATTCTGCTTTTGGGATTTGTGTCCTATGGGCTGAGCATTAAATTCTACATCATGGCCCAGCAGCATCTGGGAGCTGCAAAGACCAGCGCCTATTATTCCATTGCCCCCTTCCTGGGCGTGGCATTCAGCATGGCACTGTTGGGGGAAAGGCCCTCCCTGCAGTTTTATGTGGCAATGGCAATCATGGCCGCAGGCGCGGCAGCCCTGGTAAAAGATACGGTCTAGCACAGGGGCTGGTCAGGACCGCTACCGAATCAGATACACGAAATAGGCCGCATATCCCGCCAGCATCACCAGACCGCCCAGACGGCCCAGCTTCTTTTTCGGCAATACACATAACAGGAGCAGGACCATGGCTCCCACCGCCACCATACTGTCCACCAGAAAACTGGCGCTGTAGGTAACAGGCGTGATCAGCGCCGCCGTTCCCACCACGAACAGGATGTTAAAGACATTGCTTCCCACGATATTGCCCACTGCAATGTCCGCCTTCCCCTTGACGGCGGCGGTAACACTGGTCACCAGTTCCGGCAGGGAAGTGCCGAAGGCCACAATGGTCAGGCCGATGAGCCTGTCGTCCATCTTGAACAGCCGGGCCAGTTCCGAGGCGGCGTCCACCGTCACATCCGCGCCCCAGACGATGAGTGCGCCTCCAATGAGAATGGACAGAATCATACGCAGCGGCGTGTCCTTCTCCGTCAGTTCCGGCACATCCTCCGTCACGTCCTGCCCCTTTCTGGCCATGCGCAGCAGATACAGCAGATACACGATCATCAGTACCCACAGAATCCCGCCGTCCAGACGGCTCATCGTGTTGTCCGTGAGTCCCAGCAGAGCCAGCACCACCGTGATGATAATAGTGAAGGGAATCTCATAGCGAATGGTGGATTTCTTCACCGCGATAACCCGGATCACTGCCGTCAGTCCCAGAATTACCAACACATTCATGATATTGCTGCCCACCACATTGCCGATGGCAATGCCTGCGCTGCCCTCCCCTCTCAGCGCGGAAGCGATACTCACCGCCGCCTCGGGGGCGCTGGTGCCCATGGCCACAATGGTCAGGCCGATCACCAGTTGGGGAATCCCAAACTTGTCCGCGATCTTGGAAGCTCCGTCCACAAACCAGTCCGCCCCTTTGATCAGCATGATAAATCCCACCACCAGCAACAAAAGCTGTAAAGCTATCTGCATAATATCCTCCATTCTCAACGCACCGGGGCGTCAACATACTCTTTCCGCAGAACTTCCGCAGCCCGGAGAATTCTGCCGCAGGTAATAGATTCCGCGCTCTGCAAGGACTCTATTGCCATAAATGTGATAAATCATGAATGCCATAAATCAAGAAAGACTTTCAGCACATATTCCTATGTGCTAAAAGTCTTGTTCTTCTACAGTCCTGTAAAAGCGTGTAACCACGGCAAACGCGCCGGGGTATGTTGATTACACCTTTGCAACTACTCCCTTTTAACTTGTGGACAGGATACCATATTTCCCGTAACCCGTCAAGCATTTTTTCCGGTCTTTGAATGATTCGTGAATGATCAGCAGGAAAGCAGGATTACCGCCCCGTCGTAAGCCTCCATGGCCGAGAGCAGAAGCCTGTCCTCCCGCAGTTCCACGGAAATCCCCTTCCTGTGAAACTCCCCCGAAATCTGCCAGTGCCCTCCCGCCTCCGGAAGTTGCACCTCAACCACATTCCCACATACCTCAAAGGAATGGGCCACCACCAGCATCTGCGCACCATCCTCTCCCCGGCGGCACACCGCCTGCCAGCCCCGCAGATGGTTGTAGCTGTCCACACGGGGCCCCTGTCGGAAGGAACGCCCGTTTCTGATCACCGGCGCACAGCGCTTATAAAATGCCATACCCTCCTCCGCGATCCTCCACTGCCATTCCTCCAGGCCGCACACATCCCCCGACAGGCACATGCGTCCCAGGAAAGTATTGCTCAGGGAATAATAAAGCCGTTTTTCGCTGTCCTTCCGGCGCAGCACCGCCCAGATCTGGCTCTGGGCCGGCAGGATGGCCCTGGTCACATTGGCGGCGATCACCGGGATCGCATTGCACTCATGGGCATCGGAGAAGGAAGCCATGCTGGCCAGGGCCTGCATGGAAGGTTCCGTGCGGTGTCCCCCGGAGGAACAGTTCTCTATCACCAGATCCGGCAGCTCCTGACGCAATTCCCTGAAAAAGTCCTGGCTGGCCGCCATATTCTGCCGCAGGCCTTCTCCCAGGGACTCCGCACCGTCACAGCCTATACCGATATTGTCATTGTAATCCACTTTCAGGTATCCGAAACCGCACTGCCTCAGATTTTCCGTCACCCGCTCCCGAAGATATTCCCGCACCCGGGGCTTTCTCATGTCCAGAAAACGCCTGTGTCCCGTCTGCAAAGGGAATCCGTCCCTGTGGAGAAGGTATTCCTCCTCCCGGAAAATCCGGGATGCCTCCCCCGCCACCTCCATCTCATACCAGAGCCCCGGGATCATCCCCGCCTCCCGCACGGCCCGGGCCACATGGGAAAGCCCATTGGGAAACTGCTTCTGGTTGGTGATCCAATCTCCTATATCGGACCAGTCGCTGCCGTTCTGGATATGCCAGCCTGCGTCAATGACGCAGTAGGTAATTCCCCTTCCTCTCAGGGCATCAACGATTTTCAGCATATTTTCCTCTGAGGGATTTCCCCAAGTGGTACAATACTCATTAAATATAACAGGAAGTGTACGCTCCACTTCCGGCACCTTGTCCAGATTGGCCCTCTGGGCAGAAGTCAGACGGTAACTGATACCGTCCACATCCTCACAGGCTGCCGTAATAATCGCAGGAGGCGTTTCAAACACCTGGTCCTTTTTCAGGTATTTCATCCAATGACCGAATTCCCGGTCAGCCAATCCGCCGGACAGGGCGATGCGGTCATCCCGGTTGTACACCTCCATCTGCCAGGAAGCCGGATGGCATACTTGTATGCCTATGCCGTATCCGTACTTCCTGTCCTCGGCAATCATCCACGGAAAGTAACGCCGCACAGGCATGGAACCCACCTGTCCGAAGCGCAGGCTGTTGGCCCCGATCCGCAGCCAGGCGGGCTCAAGCTGCAGATCCAGAAACGGAACACTCTCCAGCTTGCCCTCCATACTCCACTTGCTCTGCATGCGGTGGAGCACCAGATCCTCCATCCGAAGTTCCGGCTCCAGACCGGAAAAAGCACACAAATTGTAGGAGGAAATCATCTCCACCCCAACTTCGGCCTCCCTGCGGGAATGCAGCCGGGTATACTGCACCGTGAACAGGCTCCCCTCCGTATACTCCAGTATATGGGAAACCTCCACCCCCTCTCTTTCCAGCACGGTGGTCACCCGCAGAACCGCTCCCTGCCGCTCCTCCTTCTGCTCCCGGAACACCAGCCCCGTCACCGTAGCGCTGTTTCTCATGGAATGCCCATGGGAAAAACCGTCGGGATAGGCATCTCCCAATAGTTTCATCTGGACCACCGGCTCAATATTCCACCATCCCTCCAGAATCAGCCTGTCCTTCAGTTCCCAGGGAAGCAGCGTCAGACCACAGGTCCCCGTGTCCCCCTCCAGCAGGTAAACGGCGCACATATCGCCCAGCCGAAAGCTACTGTATATTTCCTTCATAACATGCATTCCTTTCTGAAAGCCAGCCTCGGTATCTGTCAATTTTGAAAACAGATCTCCAACACATTGGCATAGGCCGTGGGCAGCTTTTGGGGCAAATCCACCACCAGCGCGCCGAGATGCTGACAGAATCCCACGGGGCCATGGCCCAGCAGCCTGACGGCGCGCACCTGCTCTCCGGCCTCCAGGCTGGTGATCACCGTGCTTCTGCGCCCTGTGGATTTCATCACATAGGCATACAATTTCCCATCCTTCTGTACAAAACGGAAATCATCATCATCCCAGTCCACCTGCTCTTCCCGGAAACCGTCAATCACCACACTGGCATGTCCTTCCCCTGCGGTTCTCCAGGGCCTGGTGCCATATACGGCCTCTCCGTTTATGGCAAACCATTCTGCAAGTTCTTCCAGGATCCACTGGGCTTCCTCGTCTATGGTCCCGTCCGGGCGCTGCAGAATATTTAAAAGGAAGGTCCCGTTCTTGCTCACGGTGTCCACCAGAATATCCAGTATGTGGTGAGGCGTCTTATATTTTGCCTTCCTGTCATAGAACCATCCGCCGATGCAGGTCTCGGACATCCAGGGATCGGGAGAGATGCCATGAAGCTGGCTTCGCTCTATGTCCAGCGCCCCCACCTTATAGATATTCTCCGAGCGGTTTTTCTGGGTGTATACGGCCTGGTTTCTGCCATGGATATTCTCCGATGCATTATACAGATAGGCCACCGCTTCCAGGCCATAACGATATGCCTCATCCTCCGCTTCCGCCCCCTGGCAGAAGGGCAGGGAACTGTCGGAATAAAGCAGATCCGGATGGTAATTATCTATGATCTCTTTCATCACCTTCAGCCAATATTCGTGGAATTCCCTGTTCTGGGTCAGCCAGATCCACGGATCGGGTTCCCCCGGCCCTGTCACATGCTCATAATTGTCATGATAAAAATCCCTGTAAGCCGGGTCATTGCCGTCATAGGGAACGCCTGCATAAGGGCCGTAGCTGTCGGCCCCCTTGTTGTCTTTCCACCACCAGAAAGAGGCTCCCAGGTGCTCCGTCAAGCCAAAGGGCATATGATATTTTTCGCGGGCTGCCTTCCACAACCCGCAGATATCCTTCTTCGGCCCCATATCCACGGAATTAAACCGATTGTACCGGGACTTGAAATTGAAGAAATGATCATGGTGGGAAGCCTGGGCTACAAAAAACCGGGCGCCCGCCCTGTAATATTTCTCCATCAGGCCCTCCGGGTCAAAATGTTCCGCCTTCCACAGCGCGCAGATGTCCTTATAGCCGAACTTGGACGGATGGCCGTAAGTCCTCAGATGGTATTCATACTGTTCCGTCCCCTGTATGTACATATTTCTTGCGTACCAATCCCCGCACATGGGTACGGACTGGGGCCCCCAGTGGCTCCAGATCCCGAACTTTACGTCCCTGAACCACTCAGGGCACCGGAATTGTGTCAGTGATGCAAATGTCGCCTCGTACATGATCTTCTCCTCCATATTGGAATATCTTGACATATTTCCGAAATAAATCTATGCTTACAGTATAGGTACAAAGGCTCCGGCAGTCCATGCGCTTTTACATCAACAATATGGAGATTTCAACATGAGATATGAGTTTAATAAGGAATTAGTCGCAAATATAAACCATTGGAATATGGAGATTGATGACAGCGGATTTGTGTATCTACTTCATGACAACTGGCACAGCGAGGCGGTCTGTTCGCCTTATTCCCGCCTGTACCTGGTCTCTGACGGGGAAGGACAGATCGACGCGGGAGAAAAACGACTGCTGCTCCGGCCCGGGTATGCCTACTTCATCCCTGCCGGGTTTACTTTCAGCTACAGCTGCGCCGACTATCTGGAAAAACTGTATTTTCATCTGCGGCTGGTAAAGCCTGACGGCTATGACCTGGCCCACAGTCTGGGCTTTGTGGCACAATGCCCTGTTGAAAAAGAACTATTTAATGACATGCTCCGGCAATACCGGGGAAACAGCTGGGAAGATGTGTTTCTGCTGGAACAGGAGATTCGCAGTCTGACCTTCCGTCTGCTGGGGCAGTACGGCATTCTGCAAAAATCCGTAGCCTCTTATACGCCGCTGGTGGAAGACACCATGCACTACATCCATGCCCATCTGTCCGCGGGGATTACCATCGGACAGATCGCGGCATCCCTGTTTACCTCTGAAACCACCCTGTCCCGGCGCTTCCATCAGGAGACCGGCAGAACCATTCATCAGTATGTAGAGGATATGGTCTTTCAAGCCGCATGCAAGCGCCTGGCTGTGGGCAGCCAGCCCATTGGCGAGATCAGCGGGGATCTGGGATTTTGCGACCCCTTCTACTTTTCCCGGCGCTTTCGCCAGCGCTACGGTGAACCGCCCAGCCAGTACCGCAGGAGGCTGCGCATCTGATGTGCCCTAACACTGATTGCTCTGCGCATAGGCAGCCTCCGCCGTCCCGGGATCCGCTCCTACCGCTTCTGATTGATGGGCTGAATGCCTTCCTTGCGGGCGTTGTGGGTCTGATTCTGATTTTCCGGCGTCACTTTCTGGGTTATACAGTTGAATTTGTCATGATTTTCCTGTTGGTTTTGACGCTCCTGTTCTTTTTTATCCATCTTATCACCTCATGGATAGTATGCGCCCTGCCCCTTCTTTTATGTATGCCGTCCCCGGGATTTATGGGGCAGAACAGCCCCTCATTTATCATTTCCAGGCATTTTAAAAAACAAGATTGCTGCCCCTGTCAGCAAAACACTCAAACCAATAATTCCCGTCGGAATCGGACCAAGCAAGCTGCTTTTTGAAGATAATGATATCCATGTCCCTACTTCTCCGATAATATCTGAAGCCCCATGAATAATTGCAGCATACATGCAATTTTTTGTCTTTAATGTAATATAAGACATCCATGTTCCAAGTACGATCGTTACTAAAACCATCATTAGCATTCCTGTATATGGCGCTCCGAAATAATCTGTACCATAATTCATGCCATAGTATATTAACGGCGCGTGAGCCAGCCCCCATAATACGCCGTTTATCAGCACGGCACATTTCACAGACATTTCCCTGCACAGCAAAGGAAGCATATATCCCTGCCATCCAATATCTTCACCGAGAGCAATATACCATACAGGAAAAGCAATCGCTGACACCACATACACAATGAAGCCCATTGTGAACATCGAGCCGATTGTCAGTTCTATATTCTGGGGGGCGCCAAATGCTCCATATGTTGCAGAAATATATCTGCCTTGAAAATCCAAATCATCAGGAAATAGCAGAAAGAACAATATTGTCCCCAGAAAGATGGCCGCGCCGGGGAGCAGCGCTGAGAATATCAATGCTCTCTTATTCTCAAAAATTTTTGTGCTGAAATTCAGTGATGTTGTATCTTTTGTTAGCTTTCGGGTGATAAAAACAGACAGCGCAGGTGTTCCCATAAATACTGCCGGGAAACTTATAAACGCATATACTTTTTCTCCCAGGCTTGGTATAATAATCGCAATAATCCAGGGAATATATAATATTCCAAATACAAGGGAAAGAAATATCCCTATTCGCTTCTTAGCGATGTCTTCTGTTTTAATTTTCATCATTCTCCTTTCTCAAATCAAAACCCATCTGCAACATAAATCCATATGCTCCCTGGTCAACCATTGCATACAGTTCTTCTTTGGATGCTTCTATTAAACCGGATGCAATAAAGCAGGCAAGCCCATGCGTGTAAATTATGGAATTCATAAAAAATCCTTTAGCTTTATCAACTGGTATTCCTGATTGTTTTGCTATCTGATCTATCATAACTGCGTTTGCGTCAGCCATTGTGAGAATCTCAAAACCACCGGCATGATATCCACTTTCGCCACTCATATACAGAAATCGAAACAGGTTCGGTTCATCAAATGCAATATCAATATATTTTTTCCCCACATTTGAAAAAGCCGGCATTCCTTCCGAAGCAGAAAGCATTTTTTCATTCGCGTAATGCAAAGCATATTCTGTCAATGCGTTACGGAAGTTTACCATATTGCCAAAATGCCATGAAATTGGCTGGGTAGAACAACCGATTCTCCTGGCCAGGGATTTGATATTAATTGAAGAATAGCCATCTTGTATCAACATGTCTAATGCATGTTTCAATATGGTTGCTTTGGGAATTTTGGGATTGCTTGGCATACTGCCTCCTCAATACTATAAACACTTTTACTGTAAACTCTTTTATAGTATTGCATGTAAATATTTAAATGTCAAGTATTTTCAACCCGCCAGGTACCTGTAGGCAGGCAGCAAAAAAACAGCCGAAAACCTGATTCTCTAAAGAATTCTTTGAGTTTTCGGCTGTTTTCAGCTAATGCGGTTGGTGGGACTCGAACCCACACGTCTTTCGACATAAGAACCTAAATCTTACATGTCTGCCAATTCCATCACAACCGCAAAAGAACCTAAATCTGGCGCGTCTGCCAATTCCGCCATATCCGCAGATCCATGTGCCCGCACATGGCTGTATCGGACACAGATATGATTATATCGGCCCATAAGGCTTTTGTCAAGTAAATTCAACCTTTTCTCATGACTGCCGCTTAAGCAGGCCGCCCCGGTGTTTCCCCGATATGCCGTATGATGTCCCGGTTGATTTTCATCAGGAAATAAGTGCTCATGCCCAGACTCATAAATTCCGCTATGGGAAAGGCCCACCAGATCAAATCCACATTGCCGCTCAGGGACAAAAGATACGCCACCGGCAACAGTACGCAAAGCTGCCGGGCAATGGATACCACCATACTGTACACACCATTGCCCAGGGCCTGGAATACGCTGCCCACCACAATGCAGTAACCCGCGAAACAGAAACTCAGGCAGATTGTCCGAAGAGCAGGCACCCCAATATCCAACAGTTCCTGGGTGGCATTGAAGAATCCCAACAGCTGGGCAGGAAACAGTTCCATAGCCAGCAGCCCCGCCAGCATGATACAGACGGCGAACAGAATGCTGCTCTTCATGGTCCGGATTACCCGCTCCCGATGGCCGGCGCCATAGTTGTACGCGATGATGGGAACCATGCCGTTGTTCAAACCGAAAATGGGCATGAAGATAAAACTTTGCAGTTTAAAGTACACGCCAAACACTGTCTGGGCCGCGCCAAACGCCGCCAGAATCAGGTTCATGCCATAAGTCATAACCGAGCCGATAGCCTGGACCACAATGGAGGGTGCCCCCACTTTATAGATCTGCCCGATTAACTGCAAGTCCGGCCTGAAGCCCCGCAGGGACAGATGAATCTCCCTGTTGCATTTCCAGTTGAAAAATACGGCCAGCACAGCGGCCACTATCTGCCCGGTAACGGTGGCTGCGGCCGCCCCTGCCACCCCCATCTCCGGCAGTCCGAAATATCCAAAGATCAGAATGGGATCCAGGATCAGGTTTACCACCGCTCCCACCCCCTGAGTGATCATGGTATAGATGGTCTTGCCCGTGGACTGCAGAATCCGTTCAAAACAAATCTGCAGAAATATGCCGAAGCCTGCGCAGCAACAAATGGTCAGATAGGTGATGCCGTATTCCTGCACCTGCAGGATATCCGTCTGGCTCAAGAAAAAAGGCCCGCTGACAAAGATTCCCACCAGAGCAAACACCAAGGCGCTGGCCGTCTCAAGAAAAACACCGTTGGCCGCGATGGTATTGGCCTTGTCATACTGCTTCTGTCCCAGGGTCTTGGACAAAAAGGCATTGATACCCACTGCCGTCCCCACCGCCACCGCAATCATCAGGGACTGGATGGGAAAGGCCAGAGACACCGCCCGCAGCGCATGCTCATCTATTCGGGATACAAAGATGCTGTCTACAATATTATACAGAGCCTGCACCAGCATGGAGATCATCATGGGCAGAGACATGGTGATCAGAAGTCTGTCTATGGACATCACGCCCATCTTATTCTCTTTTCTTTCGTCTGTTGCCTGTGCCATCTCTTTCGTCCTCCATTGCCTGTACAACTTTGTAAAATGATGTTTCTCTGTATTTGGTCCGCAAAAGCCAATAAAAAAAGCCGGAACCCAGAACCTTTCCAGCTTTCCAACATAAATGAGACACGGGGGATTCGAACCCCCGACAACCTGATTAAAAGTCAGGTGCTCTACCGACTGAGCTAGTATCCCACAAAACAGGGCTAGCTGGATTCGAACCAGCGACTGCAGCAGTCAAAGTGCTGTGCCTTACCGCTTGGCGATAGCCCTATACAAGCGTTCCACTCTGACAGCTTCGATAAAGAGGGTGGATAAAGGGATTCGAACCCTTGGCCTCCAGAGCCACAATCTGGCGCGCTAACCAACTGCGCTATACCCACCATATTTGAAATATATGTTCTGCTGAAAATGAGTTTCCCAGCTTGCGCAAACTGTCTGTACCGGGTTTCCTGCAACGCTCTTTAAAGAAGCGTTCCGATAAACCAATCCCACAGGCAGATTGACCACTGTGCCCGAAGGGATTCGAACCCCCGACCCACGGCTTAGAAGGCCGTTGCTCTATCCAGCTGAGCTACGGACACACAATCCGGCGTTTCAACCGCACTGACGAATGCTATTGTATCGTAGAAAAAAAGGTTTGTCAACAGTTTTTGTCTAATTTTTCAAAAAAAACAACAATTTATTAATTGACACACCTTCGGAACCATTATATAATGATTTTGTTCATCGGGGTGTGGCTCAGCTTGGCTAGAGCGCCTGGTTTGGGACCAGGAGGCCGCAGGTTCGAATCCTGTCACCCCGATTTTAAATTTTATGAAAAAATATCTCATGATCTTATTCCGCAGTTTTGCAGATTCTGTACATCCGTTTTGTTGAGTACATAAAAGATTGGTGCAGGAAGGCATCTTTACGGCGATGCTATGCCCCCTTTCTGGCTTTTTGCGCGCTACTCTTGCTCCACCACTACTCCGATTACAGTAAGAATAAATGTTATTTGGCAGAAACGATTCCATAATAGACATTCAATAGCCTTATCTTGTATAGGGACAAAACATAAGTTGACAAAGGAAAAAAGAAGATGATTATTGAAATATTATATGAATTTTATGGTAAGTGGAAAGCGCTTTTGATCTATTGAAGCAAAAATGCAGAAACCGGATGTTCGTATTTATAAAAAGGCTTCTAATTTATTAGGAGTTGCCGCAGATGAGTGTATTTTCATAGGGGATGGCGGCAACAATGAGCTTGAAGGTGCCAAATTGGCTGGAATGGAGGCAATTCAGGCAAAATGATATACTAATCAGCTTCCACATAAGCGTGGCAACATAGATGGCTTTTTGACAGCAGAAGAGCCTCTTGAAATTATGCAGTTTTTGGAAATGATTGGCGGGGAGTAAAACGAAACCGTATGAAAGCTTGTGGATACAAAGCGCTGTGGCTTCTTCCGCCCAGAATATCAACAATAAGTATGTCATTATTATTATAAACAGGAAAAGCTTTTTATAAAAAAAGATATCCTATAGAAAATGGAGATGTAGAAAAGAGCCGCTTTGAAGGAAAGGAGTTGATATCTATGCCCACAAGCGAAATCCGGGAATTGACAAATCTTTTGGTCGAACAGCTTCTACCTGTCCGAATCTATTTATTTGGTTCCTTTGCAGACAGCACTTATACTGAGGAAAGCGATTTTGATTTCTATATCATAGTGCATGATGCTGTATCAGATATTCCCGCAGAAACTACAAAAGCATACAAATCAATCCGCAAAGTGAAGCGGCGTCCTGTGGATATTGTTGTAGGAACCATAAGCCGTTTTGAAGCCAGGAAAGAAATTCCATCCATAGAAAACGAGGTGTACAGAAAAGGGGTGCTTTTGTATGACGAAAGAAGTCAGAGAGTGGTATGAAATGGCAGCCGCAGATTTAGGTGTAGCGAAACATCTGGATGCAACTTATTATCCAAAGCCATTAGAAATCATCTGTTATCATTGTCAACAGGCGGGTGAAAAGGCGATAAAAACGCTGATTATGTATTTTGGAGAAGAAGGCGGTATGCCTAAACTTCATGACCTGTCTTTTCTGCTGAACCAGATTAAAAACAAGGTATCAATCGAAGAAAAACTTTATGATTATGCTGATACATTGACACCGTATGGCGTAGCTGTAAGATATCCAAATGAGTTGTTTCTGGAGGCAAGACATGTGAAAGAAGCGTTGCAGTATGCTGATGAAATTTTCCAATGGGTGACGGAAACTGTGGCGGAGAAAGAATGAAATTATGATGATGACATTGTTTGATGATGAACAGATTTACAAGGCTTTTGAGAATGACATTAAACAGGAAACAGCTAAAAACAAAGCAATTTTTATGATACAAAAAGGGAAAATTGCCATAGACGAGATTGCCGAGTATTTCCCGGAGCTATCTGAGGAAGACCGAAAGGAAATTGAATCTCAGGTTTTACAGCAGGTCTAGCAAATCGTTCCGTGGTGTCGCAGTTTTTTTGCGGCGACGCTACGACGACACTTTTTGTAAGGGTAAAATCAGCGAATCGGTTCTCAGACTGGACTTCCAGAGGGATAAAGCCGCGTAAAAATGCTTGAAAAAGCCGGGAAAAGGTGTTCGAATCCTGTCACCCCGATTTTATAATTACAAGCCGGACGGGGCCGGCGGCGGAAAAAGCTGTGGAAACTTGCTCACCAACAGCTTTTTTTGATACTGGATAAATGGGGCGGCTGTACGTCCTTCTTTTTCTTTGTCTCCACTCCCACCGTGCTCCACTGCCATTTCCGAACAGGAAATCAGAAACGCAAATCGGTATTTGAAGAGGTCAATTTATGAATATCAAGTATAAGAAAACGAAAGTTTTTACTGTCGAAGAGTTGCAGGGATTGTTTCTGTCTGTCGAATGGGAATCTGGAAATTATCCGGAAAAACTTGTCCGTGCTATGCAAAATTCCTCTCATGTTATTTCGGCATGGGATGGAGACAAGCTGGTAGGTCTTGTTCGTGCACTGGATGATGGCAGGACTCCATATTGGAGACGAACTGATGAAACAGATTATAAGTTGCTTTGAAGATATTTTGTATGTAAAGGTCATGCCATCTGACCCGAAAACAATTCCATTTTATGAACGGTATGGTTTTCAGCAATACGACAATTACTCGGCAATGGTGCGAAAACACTTTGTGTAATGCGGCAAATTGCAGTTTGCAGAGTTGTCAAGCGAGCACAAAATCAAATATACCGGACTGCCCAAGCCCCGTTTATCTGCTTGTCTGCACTTCATTTTCCCAGCAAAGCTATCAACTGGTCCCGCTGTGCAGCCGCCTTCGTGCCCTTGATCTTTCTTGCCATACCCTCCAGTTCCGTGAGACCGGTATCATTCTGGCCGGCGGCAATGCGCATCAGCTTTTCCTTAAATTCTTTCTGCTCCTGCTCGGCCTCCCTTGCCCTTCTCTCCGCCCGGGCCCGTCCCTGCAGCTTTATGGTATTCTCCATAGAGTCCAGCAGCTGCCGCATGTCCATTGCCATCATTTTTCCGGTCTCCTTTCCGTTCATTCAAAAAGTCCACTATTTTTTTTATCGGCAGCCGCCTGCGTTTTTTAAAGAGGTGGGGCCTCTTTCCCCGGACACGGCATACCAAAACCATCTATTTTAGCCATTGCGCCCATAAGAAAATTATGGTATCCTTCAGATGATACAAGGGTTGCGTGAAGAAAAGACGGAGGTAAACCATTATGGAAAAACGTTACGCAAATCTGGCCCTCTTCTACGCCATCGCCGCCATGGCATTTGGGGTATTTTACCGGGAATACACTAAATTCTCCCATTTTTCCGGGCAGACAAATCTATCCGTGATACATACCCACTATTTTCTGCTGGGAATGTTCTTTTTTCTGGTTCTGATGGCCCTGGAGAAATCCTTTTCCTTCTCCGGGAAAAAGGTGGAAAAAATTCTCCTTGCCTACCAGGCCGGCCTCAACATTACCGCCCTGGGATTTCTGACAAGAGGGCTGACCCAGGTATGGGACACGGAACTGAGCCGGGGGCTGGACGCTTCCATCTCCGGCGTTGCGGGGATCGGTCATATCCTAACAGGAATATGTCTTGTACTGCTCCTGCTGGAAATCAAAAAAGCCGCATGACCTACAGCCACTCCTTGATGCACTCCCCCACCGAAGGATATTCGTCCTCATATTCCACCATAAGATTTACCATATATTGTACCAACTCCTCGGTGCGGGGCAGCTTCATCAACTGCTCCGCAATTACGGCAAAGGTCTCCATATCATGAAAGGCAAGGAGACTCAAGTAGGTACATTTTCCCAGAAAAAAATCCGCCATATCAAACAGCCTTTCATGCCGCAATCCGGTCAGTGCCCTCAGCAAGGCACGAATCTGGTATACGGTACAACTATGTTCCTGGGTCAGAATCTGATCCAGCACTTCCTGGGTTATTTCCCCGTATTCATCTGTATAGGCATCTATGTCGGAGGCTTCCGAGGCTCCGGGATAGACGGCGGCCAATTCGTCATTGTCATAAGGAAACGGCGGCTCCTGCCTGGAAAACCGGCTGCGGATGGCCCCCATTTTCTCCGGGGACGGCTTCTTCCGCTCCATGGTTCTCTCGGACTTCACCCCATATTCCTCACAGGAAAACCACATATCCCCTGACATCAGGTACTCCCTCCGGCATATTTCACCGGAGTCTTTTCTCTCCTGCCGTGCAACCCGGTGACAGGGCATAATCACCAATGCATTCACACATCTGTGATCCAATGCCGCCGCCATCGCCTTGTGATGTCCGTCCAGCAGCGCTGTCATGTAGCCGTCCATATAGTACGCCACCGCCCGGCAGCCGGGATGTCTGCGATAATATTCCACCCTGCTTGGACAAAGTTTCCCTATGGACTGAGTAGCCACCGTAAAGTGCGGTCTGTTGTCCCCCCACTGGCCGTCTCCCCTATAGAACAGGCAGGAGCCCGGCACACCCTTCCGGCTTTCAGGCACATTCCAGAACACATGCCCATTCCCGTCGGTGGGAAAAAGCTGCGTGTCCAACACCACATAGCAGTTGTCCTCCAAAAGCCCAAGCAGGAGCCGCAGTCCCTCCAGGGCCTCCGAAAAGGATACATTTTCCCCATTCATCCGCTCTTCCCGAAATTCTTCGGTCTGCTCCAACCCATAGCTGCTTCGGATAATTTTCTCGCAGGTGGGACAAAAATATTCATCTCCCTGGAGTTGGAACAGAGGAAAATCCCCCAGCATCAGAGTACAATAGGTGGCTGAGGACGGTTCTTCCGAATAGCAGTCATACAGCAGCCCTTTCCCATTCTCAACCTGGAGCAGGACACCGGGCGCGTAAAAATCACCTGCCGTCTTTTCCCAACAGGTGATCTTTCTAACATTCGGAATGTTTTTTTCCTCACGGGATGCCGGTTCCTTCCTTCTCTTCCGCTTCTCAAACATATTTACAACCCGCTTTCCTTTTCCCCGCACAGCCCAGATAAACCGCAATATTTCTCACAGATACGCGATCCGGAAGCTGGCCTTCCCCGCCTCGTCCAGTTCCATCAGGGCATAGGAGGGTCTGTGGCCTTCCTGCCTGGGATAGGAGATGCTTCCCGGATTCAGGGTCACCAGATCCCCCTCCTCTTCCAGAAAGGGCCTGTGGGTATGGCCGAACAGAACAATGTCCGCCCCCCTCTCCCTGGCCTCCTGCTTGATTCTCTCAGGGCCCATGGACACGCAGTAGGTATGCCCGTGGGTCACCCACACATGATAACGGCCGATCTCCAATTCCAGTTCCCTGGGCAATGTGGAAAAAAAATCATTATTGCCGGGCACGATGTGCACCAGGCAGTCCGCCGTCTGGTTGACGGCAGCCTGGCTGATGGCATACTCGCTTCCCTCCGCGTCGCCGCAGTGGATCACCATATAAAGCGGCCCCAGCCGCTCCAGAAGCGCAAAATAATTATCGTTTTTCCGATGCGTGTCACTGACAATCAGTATTTTCTTTTGCTGTCCCATGGATTCCCCCTCGACCATGTCTGCTTTATGATCTGCCGTGAAGGCTTCATGCCATAACATTCTGCAGCTGCTGTTTCATCTGCCGCAGCGCACTGCCCCGGTGGCTGACACGGTTTTTCTCCTCCTCCGTCAGTTCCGCCGTGGTACGGCCAAATTCCGGCACATAGAAGATAGGATCATAGCCAAATCCATTGCTGCCCTTCTCCTCATAGCCGATACGCCCCTCGATGACGCCCCGGCTGGTCAATTCCCTCCCATCCGGCAGCACTGCCGCAATGGCGCAGACAAACCGGGCCGTGCGCCGCGCCTCTTCCACGCCTTCCAGACGGCCAACCAGATTGGCGTTCTTGATTCGGTAAGAAGTGTCTTCCCCCATATAGCGGGCGGAAAAGACTCCCGGCTCCTTATTCAGATAGTCGATCTCCAGCCCTGAATCGTCCGCCATGACCACGGTCCCCTCCAGCCTGCCTGCCTTTTTCAAACAGGCCGCCACAGCCCTGGATTTGATCAACGCGTTCTCCTCATAGGTACAGCCGTCCTCCTCTATATCCGCCGAGACCCCGGCTTCCTTCATGGAAGCCACCTCCAGCCCAAGATCTGCCAGAATCGCCTGAATCTCCCTGATCTTACCCGCATTACCGGTGGCGAAAACAATTCTCTCTATCTTCATCTTATTCTCCTTCTATGTTTCGGTTCCTCTTACTTCCTGATTTTCATCAGTTCCCTGTCTGTTCCATCTCCTCAAAGGCCTGACGCAGTGCCTCCACGATTCCCTCGGCCACTTTCTGCGCATAGCCCTGCTGGCCCAGCAGTTCCCCTTCCCTCTCATGGGTCAGATAACCTGCTTTCACCAATGCTCCGGGGATGGTCAGTCGCTGCAATACCGGATCCTGGGTCTCCATCAGGCCGTTGGCCCGGCCCGACACCGCCTCCGTCACCCGTCGCTCCAGCAGATCCGCCAACTGCAGATTGCCGAATCCGGGGATGAAATAGTCCCCGTTATACCAGACTTCCGTGCCAAACTGCTCCGGATTCTCCTGATCCTCCCCCACACCGATGCCCACATACAGGTCGGCATTGACCTCCCGCGCCAACAGTGCCCTGTCCTCCGGGGAGATATCCACATCTTCCTGCCGGGTCAGATACACCTTGATTTCCGATCCCTCCAGAAGCTGTCTCACAGCCCCGGCGATCTGCAGGTTAATCTCCTTTTCCAGAAGACATAAGTCCTTACAGTCCGCAGTTGCCGCCCCCGTGCCGGGCTTTCTGGTATTTCCGGATGCCGGACTCCCTGTCTGGACCCCAAAAGCCTCTCCGCCATGCAGCGGATCTATGACCACGATCCGGTCAAAGCATTCCTTTGGCGGCTTAAACTCCATATATAAATGATTATCCTCCATCACACTGCCGTATTCGTATATGACGTTCATCTGCAGCTTCAGGATGGCCGTATCCCCCTGCTGCTGGGCCCATCCGCCCACCACGGATCCCATATCCCCGGTAATCACATAGTCCCGGTAATCCGATGCCTGGGCTCCCTGCAAATAGATCCAAAGCTGACGCTGGGCATAGCGGTTCTCCATGCTGATCTGTTCCGCCCGGATGGCAGGCGCGATGGGAATGGTGAAATGCCCCGGCTTACCTTCCTCTGTTTCCATTATAAGGCGGTAGCGCTCCACTGTCTCATCCGCCTCCTCCTGCATCTCCCGTTCTCCGGGGGCGGTGTCCGCAATCACAATGCTTTTTCCTGCGGCCCACCACAGCATCACTCCCATGCAGCCGCAGCAAAGCATCATCCACAGCGTCAGCGTCCTCCATCCCCTCCAGTCCGGGCCGCCCTTACTTTTCATGCCCGCCTCCCCGTCTGGGAGGTTTGGGTCCCAGGAACTGGTAATAATAGGTTTTCATCATACCGTTATAGATTTTCCGATTCTTATCCGCCTTGCGTCCGATGTCCCGCTCCGCCTGTTCATAGGATGTGATCAGATACAGGCTCCACCCGTCCAGGCAGCGGAAGCGCTCGCCAATGGTCTGGTACAGGGCGGGCAGAGCCTCCTTGTCCTCCAGCCGCTCGCCATAGGGAGGATTGGTAATAAGGAAGCCGTATTTCTTGGGATGACTCAGCCGGGCCACCTCCCGCCGCTGAAAGTGGATCAGTTTCTCCACCCCCGCCAGCCTGGCATTCTCCCTGGCGATGGACACCATGGCGTCATCCGCGTCATATCCCTGGATATCCGTCTCCACATGCAGATCCACCAACTCCCCGGCTTCCTCCAAAGTATCCTGCCACATACTCTTTCCCACGATATGAGGCCAGCGCTGGGCTGTAAAGCCCCTTTTCATCCCCGGCGCCATATTGGCCGCCATCATGGCCGCCTCGATGGGGATGGTACCGCTGCCGCAGAAGGGATCCACCAGAATCCTGTCTCCATGCCAGGGAGTCAGCAGGATCATGGCCGCTGCCAGATTCTCCGCAATGGGAGCCTTGGCCGTCAGCCTGCGGTATCCCCTTTTATGTAGGGATTCACCAGTAGTATCCAGCCCCACCGTGACCTCATCCTTCAGCAGGAATACCCGCACGGGAAAACTTTCCCCATCCTCCGGAAAACGCTCCAGCCCGTAATGCTCCTTCATCCGCTCCACCATAGCCTTCTTCATGATCCGCTGAATATCGGAAGGGCTGAACAATTTGCTCTTTACGCTGGCCGCCTTGGTGACCCAGAATTTTCCGTCCCTGGGAATATATTCCTCCCAGGGCAGCGCCCTGGTGCCCTGAAAAAGTTCCTCATAAGTCTCCGCCGTAAAGCGGCCCAATTTGATCAGCACCCTTTCCGCTGTGCGCAGAAATACATTGGCACGGCACAGGGCCTCCTCATCCCCCAGAAAAGTAACCCGGCCATCGGCCACCTCGCTCACATCATACCCCAGGTCCACAATCTCTTTTTTCAACACAGCCTCCATGCCGAAATGACATGGGGCGATTAATTCAAACCGTCTCATATTTCTCTCCAGATTTCTGTCTTTCTTTACAGGGACATAAGGCCTGTCCCACGTCCGGTTATTGGCCGGGAAGCAGCCGTCCTGTCTCGGCCAAATGCATATAGATATATGTTACCACATGTTACGTCAATATGTAAATAGGGATGCCGCAAAAGCGACACCCCTGATTTCCCAGAAAGACTGGCAGCAGCCCTAGAAGCTGTTGTTCTTCTGGTTGTTGTTCTGCTTGTTCTGGTTATTGTTCTGATTGTTCTTCTTGTTCTGGTTGTCCTGGTAGCTGTTCTGGCTATCCTGGTAGCTGTTCTGGCAATTGTTGGAATTGCTGTTCTGGTTGTTGTTCTGATTGTTGTTGGACATAATTCATTCCTCCTGTTGGTTTTTAGTTACAGGAGTAGTATGTCCTCTGCTTTTTAAAATATACATCCCTCAATGCAGCCAGTCTCGAAATAATTTAATGAAAAAAATCACCACTATGGCGATGGCCATAAGCGGCCACAGCCAGGCCAGCATATGCAGCACCAGGCGGAAAAGCAGTCCCAATACCACCAAAAGAAAGAGCAGAACTCCCCCGGCCAGCACGGGCAGGCCCCAGGAGGGCATACCTGACAGGCGGAAAAACTGCCGTCGGCCGCTTCGCCGGCGGTTTCCTTCTTCCCCGCCGCCATAAGTCTGATCCTCTCCGCTCTCTCCCGTCCACCCGCTCTCCGCCGCCACGATGGATCTGGCGATCAGCCTGGGATCACCCAGTTCCCGCATCACGCTTTCCTCCGTCTCCCCAAGCCGTATCCGGGTATTGATATAATCCTCATAATAGCGGGCATTCTCTTCCACCTGCCCCGGCGAAACCTTCCCACTCAGAGATACTTTCAGCCGGTCCACAAATTCCTGTCTGTTCATAATGGATTTATCCTATCTGCCTAAAAACACGACGCGGTTGACTTTTCTGAGTCTTATGATTCACGCTGCTGTCTGTACGATCAACCGAAAATGAATTGCTTTTATTATAGCATACCTCCATCATGCGGTAAATATATTGGAAATTAAGCCTTTATAAAAAATTTATAAATTGATGCATGGTCATCCCTTTACGCTCCCCATGGCAACGCCTTGCACAATATGCTTGGACAGAACCAGATAAACGATGATTACCGGGAAGATGGACAGACCGATCATGGCGTAGACCACCCCCGTATCCAGGCTGGACCAGTCCATGCTGCGCAGCTGGGCAATGAGGATGGGAACGGTCCGCTTCTTCGGCTCATGCAGAATCAGCGCAGGCGTAAAATAATTGTTCCAGCTGGATACAAAGGTAAAGATGGCCTGTACAGCAATCGCGGGCTTCATCAGCGGCATCACGATGGAGTTGAAAGTGCGGAACTCCCCCGATCCGTCAATGCGGGCCGCCTCAATCAGGGACAGAGGCAGGGAGCTCTCCATGTACTGCTTCATATAGAAGAAAGTAACCGGCGCCGCGATGGTGGGCACAATCAGCGGAATAAACGAATCCTCCAGCCGCATCCTGGAAACCAGCTGTAAAAAGCCAAGAGCAGTTACCTGAGTGGGAATCATCATAATCATCAGGATAAACGTAAACATGAATTTTTTCAGCTTGAACTCATAGGCATGGATGGCATAGGCCGTCATTACCGAAAAGTAGGTACTGAGCACCGCGCTCAGCCCCGCCACAATAAAGCTGTTCCACAGCCCCGTCAGAATGGGCAGCCTCTCCCCCATCCTGATCAGATTTTGGATATTGGTAAGCAGATATTTGCCGGGCACCACGGAAAAACCCCTGTTCAGTTCCGAGTGGGATCTGGTGGTATTGATAAAGAGAAGGAAAAACCAGAACAGGCAGAGTACGGAGATCACTGCCAGCACTATGTAAGCCAGTCCCCTCCTCGCATGAATATTCAATCCTTTTTTCGTACCGTTTGAACGTTCCTCTTTCATGGTCTCACCTCCTAGTTATTCTCTTTCCGATTGGTAAACTTATATACCGCCAGGCTCAATATGCCGGTTATGATAAACAGAATCACCGACAGCGCGCCGCCCATACCATAGTTCTTGCTGAACAAATGCCTGTTCAGGTACATGATCAGCGTCATGGTGGAGCGCATGGGGTCGCCGGATCCCTTGGTCAGAATCTGCGGAACATCAAACATCTGCAGGCCGCCGATCAGGGAAGTGATCATCACATACACCAGAATCGGACGCAGCAGCGGCAGCGTGATCCTGTAAAATACCTGGGTGGAAGTGGCGCCGTCCACTCTGGCCGCCTCAAACAGGGAAGTGTCGATCCCCATCATGCCCGCCATCAGCAGAATCGTGGTATTTCCAAACCACATCAGGCAGTTCATGCCGGCCACCAGAAATCGGGTGCTCCAAATATTGGACAGGAACTTAAAAGGCGTATCAAGAATGCCGATCTGTATCAACAGGGAGTTGATAGGACCTCCGTCTGAAAACAGAGCAAAGAACAGCATGGCAAAGGCGGAGGCCATGATCAGGTTGGGCAGATAGATCACTGTCTTGAAAAATCCCTGACACTTCAGCCGCAGGCTGGGATCCGAGAACCATGCCCCCAGCAGAAGCGAAAGGATAATCTGAGGGATAAACCCAAGTATCCACATAATCAATGTATTCTTGGCGTATATCCACACCTCGCCGCTTGTAAAAATCGTCTTAAAATTTTCCAGCCCTATGAAAGTGGGGCCAATCTGTGTCAGCCCCGAGCGATAATTCTCAAAAAAGCTGTTATATACCGTACTCACCAAAGGAATAAAAGAAAACACCAGATACACCACAACAAAGGGAATCAGAAAAATATATCCCCATTTGTTATAGCTTACAACTTTTCCCCGTCGCGCGCTCTTCATAGTCATGCCTCCATCTCCTCATAAGCATCCGCCTTATTTACAAAAACCGCGCCCACCTGACCAAGCAGGCAGGCACGGTTTCATCCGTTACAGCTTATTGATTAGTAAGTCAGTTCGGGATATTTTTCCACAACTGCCTTGTAGAACAAATCCAATGCCTCATCCAGAGTGGCATTACCTTCGAAGTAGTTCTTCATGGCCTTCTGGAATTCCTCATTACAACCCTGGTCATACTTGCTCAGATTGCTCAGATCCAATCCGTCAACGCCTGCACAGTACATTGCCAGAGGATTCTGCCCGCCCAGTATTTTGCTGGAGTAGCCGGTATCCGCTGCCATGGCCTCCATAGCGGGCTTGTTGTTTACGAAGTCGTCATACTTGGTCACGATGTCGGTCATGATCTGCTGGTTGGTGGTCATCTGCAGCATGATATCCTTAACCAGACTCGGATTGTCAGTGCCAGTGGCCGCGCAGATCCATGTGCCGCCCCAGAAGAAGCCCTGGGGACCCTCGGTGGCGCCCCATCCGCCGTTGTAGCCCACGCTGCCTTCCTGATCGGCAGACATGGAGAAGTTTACAAACCAGGCCGGTCCAAAGTAGCAGAACACCTTGCCTTCGGGGAAGAAGCCCGCGCTCCAGTCCGAACTCCACAGGTCATGAGTGCCCGTGTAACCGGCATCCACCAAAGCCTTGGAGTCGTTTACCCAGTTCATGATATTGTCGTCAATGGTAATCTTGCCGTCCACAACCCAGGGCTTGGTCACATTGTTGGAATAAGTGCGGTATGTATCCACGGCAGAGGACACGATCTTGTAACCCTTGTCGGAAACGGCCTGGGCAGTAGCATTAAAGGTTGCCCAATCTTTCACGTTCTCCTGAACGGTGGCGGGATCATCGCTGCCAAACACTTCCTTGGCGGCCTCGCGGTTGTAGAACAGAACGCCGGGGCAGCCCTGCCAGGAAAGTCCCTTCAGAACGCCGTTGGAATCCGTCACCACATCCTGGGTGTACTTATACTGGTTGGCAATATCCGCGTCGGTGATGCCCAGATCCTTAACCGCCATGGTATAACCGGTATCAACATACTTCAATGCGTAATCCGCCTCGATCAGGAACATGTCGATCTTGTCGTCGGCCGCCGCGCTGTCCTGCTTCAGCAGCGTTTCGTCCAGGTTGTTCTGATAGGCATTGCCTTCATTGGGAGTCTCATGCCAGACTACGGACACATCGCCGATGGTACCGTGGGTCTCGTCAGTCTTGGTATAACCGGGATAAAGGTTTACCACCCTCTCTCTGAACTCGTTGTTCCAGCAGTAAATGTTCAGCACCTTGCCTTCCTCGGTCCCTGCGCCCACATTCTCATTCCCGCCTTGGTTGCCGCCCGCCGCGGGCTGTGAACCACAGGCCACCAAAGTTCCTGCCAGCATGGTAACAGCCATTAATACGCTCAAAACTTTCTTCTTCATCTTGAATCCTCCCTTTTTTGGTATGGTAAAGATTTGTTTTGAATCAGGAGTTCTGTTTTCAACCTCCTTAATCGTTTACGTTTTTCATTATACAATACTGATTGTATAATTGCAACACTTTTTTTGATTTTTTTACTTCTTTTTTGGGAAATTTGATTGAAAGTCCAGAAAACACTATACAAAATAGACAAAGGGAACCGCTGTACTCAGCAGTTCCCCACTTCTCCCACCGTCTTACCGGGATAAATTTCTCCCTTGATGATCACCTGCTCAATCAGGGTGGTCTTGGGACGCTCGATCAGGGAGATCAGCCTCTCCCCGGCCTGCACGCCCAGGGACGTGGTGTCCTGGCGCAGGGTCGTCAGCGGCGTCTCAATATGTCTGCCGATGCGGATGCCGTCATACCCGGCAATGGAGATATCCTCCGGAATGCGCAGCCCCCGGCCCTTGATGGCTGTGATGCCTCCGAAACAGGAAAAGTCGTCAGGGTACAGGATGCAGGTGGGGGGCACCCGCAGATCCAGCAGTTCCTCCGTCACCCGTGCCGCCGTCCTGGTGTCGCGATAAGGTGATTCCCGCACATATTCCCCGGGCAGCTTTAATCCCAGCAGCTCCGCGGTGCGGTAGAAGGACGTGAGCCTGGCCTGGGTCACGGAAGAATCCGCCCCGTGGATATAGGCAATCCGGCGGTGTCCTTTCTCAAACACATGGCGCAGCAGCAGTTCCATGCCTCCCACATTGTCAGAAGTGATATTGATATGATTGTCAAAAAGATGGTCCACCGTCACCACCGGAATATCGCTGCGTACCAGTTCCAGAACCTGGGGGTCATAGAAATCCACGCAGGCGATAACCACCCCGTCAAAGCCCCTGTAGCGGCAATGCTCCAGGTAGGACATCCGGCTCAGCCCTCCCGCACCGCTCTTGTTCAGAAATGTGATATCATAGCCCCTGGCTTCCACCGTGCGCTTGAAGCTGTCCAGCACCTGGGAGAAATAGTCATGGGTCAGGCCGCTCTGAGCCTCGTCCATAAAGAGCACGCCTATATTGTAGGTGCGGTGTGTCTTAAGGGCCCGGGCCATGGCATTGGGCAGATATCCCATCTCCTTGGCGACTCTGCGGATCCGCTCCTTGGTCTCCCTGCCGATGTCTCCATGGTCGTTCAGCGCCTTGCTCACCGTGGCCACCGAGACTCCGCAGGCTATGGAAATGTCCTTCATTGAAACCATGTCTGTACCCTCCAAATTTTATCTGATACTAAAATACTTAAACGTTTGTGCAATTTCAGTCTATCTTATTTTTATGGGTTTTGCAATCATTTTTAATCATTTTTTTGATTTAAGGCTTGTAAGCGCTTTCATTACGAAATTATTTTTCCCATATTTTCTGTAATGTCTCTTGCAATTTCCAAATGAGTTCAGTATAATTTATTTAATGTGAATATGTTTTACTTAATCGTTTTCTAAAACATTTTACAAATTCATGAAAAAAGGAGAGTCCACTATGAAGTTCGGCTATTTTGATGACGCCAACCAGGAGTACGTCATCACCACCCCCAAGACCCCGCTCCCCTGGATCAACTATCTGGGCTGCAATGAATTTTTCAGCTTAATCTCCAATACCTGCGGCGGATACACCTTTTACAAGGATGCAAAGCTGCTGCGCCTGACCCGTTACCGCTACAACAATGTACCCACGGACATGGGAGGCAAATATTTCTACATAAAGGACGGCGGCACGGTCTGGAATCCCGGCTGGCAGCCCGCAAAAACGGAACTGGACAGCTATGAATGCCGTCACGGCATGGGCTACAGCCGCTTCACCGGCAGCAAGGACCAGGTACAGGCCGAGGTGCTGACCTTCGTTCCCATGGGAGATAATTGCGAGGTGACCAGGCTGACCCTGAAAAACACCGGCAGCCGGGAAAAGGAACTGAAAGTTTTCTCCTATGTGGAATGGTGCCTGTGGAATGCCGATGACGATATGAAAAATTTCCAGCGGCTCTTAAGCTGCGGTGAGGTGGAGGTGGTGGGTTCCGCCATTTACCACAAGACCGAGTACCGGGAGAGGCGCAATCACTATGCGGTATACGGAGTGAACGCCCCCATTGCCGGCTTTGACACCATCCGCGACGACTTCCTGGGAGCCTACCGGGGCGCCGACAATCCGGAAGTGGTGGAACAGGGACAGTGCAAAAATACCCTGGCCAGCGGCTGGTCTCCCATCGCCTGCCAGCAGCTGGATGTGAAGCTGGCCCCCGGCGAATCCAAAACCTTTATTTTTGTACTGGGTTATATTGAGAATCCCCAGGAAGATAAATGGGAAGCCCCCGGCATAATCAATAAAAAACCCGCTCAGGAAATGCTGGCCCGCTACGCCGCCGACGAGGATGTGGACGCCGCTTTCGCCGCCCTGAAAAACTACTGGAAAGGGCTGCTGGGCAAATATCATGTGGAATCCGGGGATGAAAAAGTCAACCGCATGGTCAACACCTGGAACCAGTATCAGTGCATGGTCACCTTCAACATGTCCCGCTCCGCCTCCTATTACGAATCCGGCATCGGAAGGGGCATGGGCTTTCGCGACAGCTGCCAGGATCTGCTGGGCTTTGTGCATCTGATCCCCGACCGGGCCAGGGAACGTATCATTGACATTGCCTCCACGCAGTTTGAGGACGGCAGCGCTTACCACCAGTATCAGCCCCTGACCAAGAAGGGCAATTCCGACATCGGCAGCGGCTTTAACGATGATCCCCTGTGGCTGATTGCGGGCACCAGCGCCTATGTGCGGGAGACCGGAGACATTTCCATTCTGGAGCAGATGGTTCCCTTTGACAATGATATGTCCAAGGCAACGCCCCTGATGAACCATTTAAAGAGATCCTTCGATTTCATTGTAAACCATAAGGGTCCTCATGGGCTCCCTCTCATCGGGAGGGCGGACTGGAACGACTGCCTGAACCTGAACTGTTTCTCCGAGCATCCGGGCGAGTCCTTCCAGACTTTCGGCCCCAGCGAAGGCCCGGTGGCAGAGTCCGTGTTCATCGCAGGCATGTTTGTCAAATACGGAGAGGAATACGCCCAGCTGTGCGAACTGATGGGAGATTCTCAGGAAGCGGCTTATGCCAGAGAGCAGGCCGCCGCCATGTATGACACCATCTTAAAGAGCGGCTGGGACGGCGACTGGTTCCTCCGGGCCTATGACGCCTACAGCCACAAGGTGGGCTCCAGGGAGTGTGAAGAGGGCCAGATCTACATCGAGCCCCAGGGCTTCTGCGTGCTGGCCGGCGTGGGCGTGAAGGAAGGGCTGGCGGAAAAGGCCCTGGATTCCGTGAAGGAAAAGCTGGACACGGATTACGGCATTATGATCCTGCAGCCCGCCTATACCAGATATCATCTGGAACTGGGTGAAGTCTCCTCCTATCCCCCCGGATATAAGGAAAATGCAGGGATCTTCTGCCACAACAATCCCTGGGTATCCATTGCCGAGACTGTGATCGGCCGGGGCAGCCGGGCCTTCGAGATCTATAGAAAGACCTGTCCCGCCTATGTGGAGGAGATCAGCGAGATCCACCGCACCGAACCCTATGTATATTCCCAGATGGTGGCCGGACGGGACGCCAAATTCCACGGCGAGGCCAAGAACAGCTGGCTCACCGGTACCGCCGCATGGACTTTTGCCAATATCTCCCAGTATATTCTGGGCGTATATCCCACCCACTCCGGTCTGCAGATCAATCCCTGCGTGCCAAAAGGCTTCGGAGATTTCAAACTCACCAGGGAGTATCGCGGGGCGGTGTACCATATCCAGGTATTGAATCCCCAGGACGTGGAGAAGGGCGTAATTTCCATGACCGTGGACGGCACGGCTGTGGAAGGCAACATTATCCCCTGTCCCAAGGATCAAAAGGAAGTAAACGTGGTAGTCACCATGGGCTAGTATATCGTTTCCTGACTATATAAAAATTTCATAAAGCTCTTGACTTCGGTACGAAATCATACTATAATTCCCCATTGTATGATTTCGTACCGTTTGTATTGCATGGAATTTGGGAGGTATAAATGAGCAGCCTTATATCAAGAGACATGAAGCGCTTCAATTATCTGCTGGGTGAAATGGACGCCGCCTATCATGAGATTTCCCTGAAGCTGGGGATGTCCGACAGCGCCATGATCATCCTCTATACCATCTGTGATATAGGGGACTGCTGTCTGCTCACCGAAATCTGTCGTCTCTCCGGCCTGAGCAAACAGACCGTGAACTCCGCTCTCCGCAAGCTGGAGGCCCAGGGAACACTCTATCTGGAGAAAGCAGGGCCCAAGGGTAAAAAAGTATGCCTGACAGAGGCCGGAAAAACGCTGGCAGAGCAGACAGCCCTGCGGCTGCTGCGGACGGAGGACGCCATACTGGCCTCCTGGCCCCGGCAGGATGTGGAAAAATATCTGGATTTGACGGAGCGCTTTCTGAATGCCCTCAGAAAAGAAGCCGAAAAGCTATAAGGAGGAATTTATGATACAACTATCCGATCACTTTGACTATAAAAGACTGCTGCGCTATACGCTGCCTTCCATCATCATGCTGGTATTCACCTCTGTCTACAGCGTGGTAGACGGCTTTTTCGTGTCCAATTTTGTAGGCAAGACCCCTTTTGCCGCCGTGAACCTGATCATGCCCGTGCTCATGATCCTGGGCTGCATAGGCTTCATGTTCGGCACCGGGGGAAGCGCGCTGATCGCCAAGACCCTGGGAGAGGGTAAATCTCAGAAAGCCCGAGAGACATTTACCCTGATCGTATGGGTATCGGCGGTCTGCGGCCTGGTGTTGGCCGTGGCGGGTATCGCCCTGCTCCGGCCTGTGGCCATGCTGCTGGGCGCCCGGGAACGGCTGCTGGAAGACTGCATCCTCTACGGCCGGGTCATATTGCTGGCGCTTCCCTTCTTTATCCTGCAATTTGAATTCCAATGCCTGTTTGCCACCGCCGGAAAGCCCAGGCTGGGTCTGGGTATCACGGTGGCAGCGGGACTGACCAATATGGCACTGGACGCACTGTTTGTGGCTATCCTTTCCTGGGGCCTGGCAGGGGCAGCAGCAGCCACCGCCTTCAGCCAGCTTGTGGGCGGACTGATTCCGCTGATATACTTTGGCCGTGAAAACACCAGCCTTCTCAGGTTCGTAAAATGTCGGTTTGACGGCAACGCCCTGTGGAAAACCTGTTCTAATGGCGCGTCCGAACTGATGGGCAATATCTCCATGTCCCTGGTGAGTATGCTCTATAATCTGCAGTTGATGAAATACGCCGGGGCGGACGGCATCGCCGCATACGGTGTACTGATGTATTTGAGTATGATCTTCCAGGCAATATTTATGGGCTATTCCGTAGGAGTCGCCCCTGTGGTAGGCTACCACTACGGGGCACAAAACCACGGAGAACTTAAGAACCTGCTCCGGCGGAGTCTTTTGCTGGTCGGCGCTTTTTCCGCGCTGATGTTCGCCGCGGGGGAGGCCTTGGGCAGGCCCCTGTCCCTGCTTTTTGTGGGCTATGACGCCGGGCTGCTGGATATGACGATTCACGCTTTCGTCATATTCTCCTTCTCCTTTCTGTTCTCCGGCTTTACCATACTGGGCTCCTCTTTTTTCACCGCTCTGAACGATGGACTGACCTCTGCGCTAATCGCCTTTCTGCGCACCCTGGTATTACAGGTGGCCGCCATCTGTATACTGCCCGTCTTCTGGGGACTGGACGGAATCTGGTTCTCCATCATCCTGGCGGAGGTACTGGCGGTGCTGGTGACGGTTCTCTTCCTGGTGGGAAAGCGGAAGAAATACCACTATTGAGCCTGCCCAACTGCCAGAAAGCCACGGCGCTGGCCGCCGCCACATTCAGGGAGTCCACGCCGTGGGACATGGGAATCCGCACCGTGTAATCGCAATCGGCAATGGTGTCTGCCGCCAGTCCGTCTCCCTCGGTTCCCAGCACGATAGCCAGGCGCTCCTCGGCCCCCAGGCGGGGATCCGCCAGGGAAACAGAATCTTCCCGAAGGGCCATGGCTGCAGTGCGAAAGCCCAGAGCGTGAAGCAGTTCCGGGTAATGAACCGATTCTAAAAAGGCCCAAGGGATCTGAAACACGGTTCCCATACTCACCCGGACGGCCCGGCGGTACAGGGGATCACTGCTGCCCGGCGTGAGCAATATACCGTCCATGCCCAGCGCCGCTGCGCTGCGGAAGACAGCCCCCACATTGGTGGGATTCATCACATTCTCCAGCACCGCCACCCGGCGCGCCCCCACACATACCTCTGCCGCCCCGGGGAGAGGTTTCCGATACATGGCGCAGAGCATTCCCCTGGTCAGCGCATAGCCGGTAATCTGTTCCAGCACTTCCCGCTCTGATACATAGACCGGAATATCCCCACAAAGGCTGATCAGTTCCCGTCCCTGTCCCTCCGCCAGCTTATGCTCCGCCAGCATGGACAGGGGCCTGTAACCGGCTTCCAGCGCCCGCCGGATGATCATGGGGCTCTCCGCGATAAACAGCCCCTGATCCGGTTCATTATAATGGCGCAGTTGTCCCTCTGAAAGCCGGGCATAGAGATCCAGTTCCGGCACATGGATATCCTTGATTTCAATAAAGTCTGTCATATTTACCTCTCGAATTCCAAAACCACAAAATCCTTAAAAAATGTTTTTACCCCCAGTTCCCCAAAGTCCACTGTCAGCTTCTCTTCGTCTTCCTCCGTAACTGTACCTTCCCCATATTTCCCATGGCGGACCCGGCAGGGCAGGACCTGCGCTCCGCAGGCCTCCTGTGATTCGGTCTGCCCGCTCTCCTCATAAGACGCCGCTTCCGAAAAATCGGCCTTGGGAACCACAGGGGCATTGTCCACCCGCTCCACCAGCCCTTCGGGGATCATCTGCAGATAGCGGCTCTCGCCGCAGGCCACCCCGGGCATCCCCGGCTGGAGATAATAGGACAGTTCCAGAAAATCCCGCGCCCTGGTCATGCCCACAAAAAACAGCCGCCTTTCTTCCTCTTCCTCCTCAAAACCTGATGATCGCAGGGGGATCAGCCCATAGTTCACCCCTATGATAAACACATGGGTAAATTCCATCCCCTTGGAGGCATGCAGGGTCATAAGCCATACCCCCGGGGCCCGGGTGGATTCCCCGCTGAGTTCCCCAGGGGATTCTACTGGAGGTTCTCCTGGGGAGAATCCCCTGGCCTGCGCCCGATTTTCCTCTTCATACAGAGGGATACCCTGTTCCTCCAGATAAGTTTCCCCGCTGTCCCGTTCTCTCCGGGTTACTACCTGATGGGGAATCTTCTCCCGCTCAAATACATCCGCCAGAAGTTCGGCCTGGGCCTGCAATCTGTAAAATATGGCAATCTGTTCTGCCGCCACCCCGTTTTCTCTCAGGCGGCGAATCTGCTCCGCCAGATAATAGGCCTCCCCCAGGGGATCATATGCCTGGCGGATTCTGACCCGGCCTTCGCTTTCCCTGCTGCCTTTGAGTCTGTCTCCATACTGTTTGAAGCGTCCGGCGGCCTCCAAGATCCGGCGGCCGCTGCGGTAATTCATGGGCAGGGTAAGCTGCCTTGCGCCATAGCGGTGTGCCAGCGTAAAGCAGGCGTTGATGCTGCTGCCCCGCCATCCGTAGATGATCTGATTGGGGTCCCCCACGGCAAAAAGCCGGGTGTCAGGCCCCCTGAGTGCATCCAGGAAAGCCAACTGCCGTTCATCGCTGTCCTGCACTTCGTCTATAATGATCCATTCCGGCGCAATCGGATATTTCCGAAGAAGCGTTTCGCCGTGTACCAGCAGATCCCGGAATGTCATGGTATCGCGCTGCCTCTTTTCCCGTTCCAGTACTTCCGCCAGCAGCCAGATATCATCCTGCAGCTTGTCAAGACGTTTCCCCTCCACACTGTCCCGGCCCCGATGACCCAGCCGGACCGCCGCCTCCAGCCGCTTGGGCAGCCTTGCGGGATATTTGATCCGCAGTCCCTCCCGCCTGATTAATTCCCGGGCTAATTCCAGTTCCTGCTCGGGAAGCAGCACCGTGAAGGACCGGGTATAGCCCAATTCCTCCACCGGCAGAAACTGTTTCAGGAGCCGATAAGCCACACTGTGGAAGGTACCGAAGCCCGAAAGTTCCTCCGGGGACAGACTTCCCTCCCGCTGCTCCAGCCGTCGGCGAACCTCCTCTGCAGCCTTATGAGTGAAAGTCAGTACGATCATCCGGCTGAACCGAATATTTTCCATATAGCGCAGATACAGCAGCTTCGCCACCAGCACCGTGGTCTTGCCGCTTCCCACATTGGCATTGACCACGCAGGTATGGCTGTGATCCAGCACCGCCTCTCTCTGCTCCGGATTCAGCTGCCCCAGTATCTCTTCTTCCATCCTGTGTAAACCGCCCATTACGTCCCTCCCTGCGGCCGTCCTTCCCGGGTAATCCCATGCACGCTGTCCAGCCGCTTTCTCAGCTTCTCCCGAACCGTGCTGTCCTCCCCCGTTCCCTCCCCGGCCTTATCGGAACATCGAAGGTTCTTAAGCCCCCAGAGAATCTTTGATTTGTTCAGCCGGTAATCACCAATGCAGGCAATGCATCCTCTCTCACAGCCGCATCCCGCCACCAGGGTTTCCGCCCGGCAGACTATCTCCGGCATCCGCTCATAGGCTTTCTCCGCATAGCCCAATCCCCCTGTAAATTTGTCATAGAAGTAGACAGCCACCCGGTCCTGCGCATCCTCCTGCTGCCCGACGGCATTGCCGGAGGGGATCACGCCGATATCCTCCTTCTCCGTCATGGTCAGCATCCTGGCGGCATTTTCCAGCGCATAGCACAACCCCTCAAAATGGTTGTCATACACCTGCTTCCCGCCGGCTCCTTCCCGGAGCATACTGCGGTATTCCCGCACCACCTCCGCAGGAAGTTCGATCCAGGCCCCTTCGGTTTCATACCGCTTTACCAGAGGCTGCGGGAGTTGGTCATTGCCAAGATTCTGATGGTTATGAAACTGCAGCTTCTTATACATGCTGACCACATCCTCCACATGGAGTTCTCCAAAGCCTATGCAGATTTCCGGCTGTTCCTCTTCCGGGACCTGATGCCGGAGCCCTCCCTCGCTGCCCGGTATCGCTTCCCGCATATAACTGCAAGTCCGCCTCACCCGCAGCCGGCGGATATCCGTATTGCCTCCCGGCACCGTGTAGTAGTTCCCTGCAAAAGGCACGGCATAGCCGGTGCGGGTCTCTGTGTCCATATGGGTGATCTGGTATAAAACACCGCCATGCATATAGACCGCGCCCGTATGAATCTCCCGATAGGCCTGCAGTTCATCCATCTCCGTGATCTGTTCCCCGGTCTCCCGGTGGAGCAGCTTATAGCGCCCATTGTCAATATTGCGCAGGCTATAATCTCCCTCCGGGAAACCCTGCCCGCACCAGACAAAAAGACCTCCCTGACGGGTCAGTTCCCCCGCCTCCAGAAGCACGGGAATAGCCTCTCCCAGATCCGGAAAAAGTTCCATATCCTGCTGCCCCAGGGGAATCTCCGCAGCCGCCGCCCGAATGTGAGCCAACTGGATCAGAAGATTATCCGGGTCGATAACAGCGCTCTCACTGCTGCCCTCAAAGAGCCAGTCCGGATTCACCGCAATGTATCGGTCAAACGGCATCTCCCGCAGGATCAGATAATTGGTGCAGCTGTGGCCGCTCCTGCCTGCCCGGCCCGTCTGCTGCCAGAAGGAAGCCTTGGTGTCGGGATATCCCACCAGCACTGTAGCATCCAGCCGCCCGATGTCAATTCCCAGTTCCAGAGCGTTGGTAGCCACCAGCCCCAACAGTTCTCCCCGGTTCATCCGGGCCTCGATCTCTCGGCGCTCTCTGGGGGTATACCCGCCCCTGTACCCGGCGATCCGATTGACCATCAGATCCTCCGGGTGAAGCGCCCGCATCTTCCGTCCCCCTTTCCCCGTCTCCTGCCCCGTCATGTCCCATCCCTCCAGAAGGTCCCTGGTCTCCTTCAGCACGATCTCCACATTTCTTCTGGAACTGGCAAAAGCGATAAAACTGGTTCCCTTCTCCATCAGTTCCGGCAGCAGATTGGCGGCCACCTGGGCGGCGGAAGCCTGTCCGATTTCCCTGCCGTATGAATCTTCTATTTTGGGAGGCTGCAGGAACACGTACCTCCTCTCCGCTCTGGGGGCTCCGTCCCTCTCCACCTGCTCAAACGGCTCGCCGCATATCCCCCGGGCCAATTCCAGCGGATTGGCGATGGTGGCCGAACTGCACAAAAAGCGGGGACGGCTGTGATAATACCGGCATACCCGCCCAAGACGCCGGATCACATTGGCCAGATGGGAGCCGAAAGCCCCTCTGTAAGTGTGCAGTTCGTCGATCACCACATACCGCAGATTGGCAAACAGCAGATCAAATCCGTATTTGCTGTGGTTGGGCAAAAAGGAAGCATTGATCATCTCCGGGTTGGTCAGAATGATATTGGCATGGCGGCGAATCCGGCTGCGCTGGGCGGAGGAAGTATCTCCGTCATACACCCCTGCCGATACCCTGTCCTCCCCGAAAAATTCCAGCAGGGGCCGCAGCGCCTTGTACTGGTCGCTGGCCAGCGCCTTAGTGGGATAGATGAACAGGGCCCGGGCCCCGGGATTGCAAAGGATTTCCTGCAGCACCGGCAGCAGAAAGCCCAGCGTCTTGCCGCTGGCCGTGGAGGTGGTGATCACCACATTTTCCCCCTGCAGGGCCAGTTCAAACATCTGTGCCTGATGACTGTAAAGCCTATCAATTCCCCTTGCTCTCAGATACTCCGCCAACTCCGGCAGCAGCGCCGCCGGGTACTCTGCATATTCCGCTGATTTAGCCGGCATTCTGCGGCTGTATACCATCATCTTATCTATATCCATATCTTCCTCCGGTAAGCAGGCCGCCGCGCACGGGCCCACGTTTCTCCCATTGTAGCATATTTCCCGGGGCTTGGAAACAAACTATCAGCCAATGCAAACCAAAAAATCCGGCGGGCAAAACAGCACCCGCCGGATCTTCCTCCGCTCTTTCAAACGGTTTGCATATGTTCCCTGTATGGATCAGCATTTCTCCAGAGCCTGCGCAATATCGGCGATCAAATCTTCCTTATCCTCCAGGCCGCAGCTCATGCGCACCAGTTCCGCAGGCACTCCCGCCTCCTTCAGCTGCTGATCCGTCATCTGGCGGTGGGTGCTGGAAGCCGGGTTCAGGCAGCAGGTCCGGGCATCCGCCACATGGGTCTCAATCGCCGCCATTTTCAGATTCTTCATGAAAGCGCCGGCCGCCTCCCGGCCCCCCTTGAGACCGAAGGAAACCACGCCGCAGCTGCCCTTGGGCAGATACTTCTGCGCCAGTTCATGATACTTGTCTCCGGGCAGACCGCAGTAATTCACATAGGCCACCTTGGGATGAGAAGCCAGAAATTCCGCCACAGCCTGTCCGTTCTCACAATGGCGCTGCATCCGCACATGCAGGCTCTCCAGCCCCAGGTTCAGAATAAAGGCATGCTGAGGACTCTGAATGGAACCCAGATCCCGCATCAGCTGGGCCGTACATTTGGTGATAAAGGCCCCTTCCCGGCCAAACTTTTCCGCATAGGTGATACCATGATAACTCTCGTCAGGAGTACAAAGGCCGGGGAACTTGTCCTTATGAGCCATCCAGTCAAATTTGCCGCTGTCTACAATGCAGCCGCCCACCGCCGCTCCGTGACCATCCATGTACTTGGTGGTGGAATGGGTCACAATATCCGCCCCCCACTCAAAGGGACGGCAGTTGACGGGCGTGGCAAAAGTATTGTCAACGATCAGAGGTACTCCATGGGCATGGGCACAGCGGGCAAACTTCTCTATGTCCAGCACGGTAAGAGCCGGGTTGGCGATGGTCTCGCCGAACATGGCCCTGGTGTTGGGCTGAAAAGCGGCGCTCAGTTCCTCCTCGGAGGCATCCGGGTCCACAAAAGTGGTCTCAACGCCCATCCTCTTCATGGTGACGGAGATCAAGTTGTAAGAACCGCCGTAAATGCTGGTGGACGCCACGATATGATCCCCCGCGCCGCAGATGTTAAACAGGGCATAGAAATTGGCTGCCTGACCGCTGCTGGTCAGCATGGCCGCCGTACCGCCCTCCATCTGGCAGATTTTGGCCGCCACATAGTCGTTGGTGGGATTCTGCAGCCGGGTGTAGAAATAGCCGCTGGCCTCCAGATCAAATAATTTACCCATATCCTCGCTGGTATCGTATTTGAAAGTGGTGCTCTGCACAATGGGAATCTGTCTCGGTTCCCCGTTGCCGGGAGTGTAACCACCCTGCACGCAAATGCTGTTCATGTTCATCGGTATCTCCTCCTTGGTTGTAGTAAGTTATACATAAAACGTTTTATACATTGTAACACAGGATATGTCAAAAAACCATTCTTACTTTACAATGCCGTTGGCCAGCAGCGCTTCTTTCCACACCTTGTAGGACTTGGTTTTCAGGTGCAGACCGTCCCGGGCCTGGCTGTCTCTGAGATTGCCCGCATCGTCCATGTAGAAGGCGTTCAGGTCCAGATAAAATATGTGTTCCCCGTCCGCCAGTTCCGCCAGACCTGCATTGCGCTCCCGGATCTCATCATTGTTGAAATTCGGATGCTCGGCAGAATAGGAGGAGGTCACGGCCAGAATGGACTGGATCACAATCCCGGCGTTGGGCTGCTTTTCCTGTACATGGTTCACCAGGGAACTGTAGGAGGACAGGAAACTCTTGCGCTTCGACCCCATGTTGTTGATACCCAGCATGATATAGACCGCGTCATACTGCCTCGCGTCTAGAAGGGCGTCCAGCGTAACCCCGCCCATGTCTCTGCTCAGGGCCTCGCCCACCCCCATACCGGTTATACAAAAATAGGTGGCATTTTTCAGGTTCCCATACATGGAGAGACCCACGGTGAGAGAGTCTCCGATAAACAGCACATTGTCGTAATAACTCTTGTCCACCGCCGCGAAACTTCCCACGGACTGGGTGATATCCAGTTTCACCGGTTCCTCTGCCAGATAGTCGTTGGAAGCATATCCCACATTGCCGTAATAGTCAATACGATACCAGCCGGTCTCGTTGCATCTGCCTGTTATTTTGACTTCCTGGTTCCGATAGAGGCCGCCGATCTTCTCCCCTTCCGTGGAAGGCTGGTCCCGCACCCGCAGGGAAGTCTGGGAATACAGAGTCAATTCCAGATCCGTGTAGGTATACGGAATCTCTTCCTCTGTGGGAACACTGCTTTCCTCCGCCCAATCTATATCTTCCTCCGGCCAGAGGGCCACCGGCCCCTCCTGCAGCACATCTTCTTTGGGCAGGGCTTCCTCGATCCCGATTTTCTTTGGGGTAAATGCCGTACCGCCGTCGTCTGCCGCCCCCACGGGGGACTGAAAAAGCCAGACGCACAGAACGATCATCAGCACAATCGTGACGGCTGACAGGACACAGGTTGTCACTCCCAAAATCTGCCTGCTCACACGCCAGTTCTTTATCACTGCTTTCTTCGCCATCCTCTTCCTCTCATCCAATATGACATAAAGCCAAAATGACTTTTGCGAACATTATACTCCCTAAATTCCCCAATCGCAACAGGGACTTGCATAAAATGACCGCAGGATACGACGGCAATCAGCTTATATTTGTATAAGTTCCTCCTCCTCTTTCCGTTTTTGTCTAAACTGAAAACCATTTGCAGGGAATTGTAAGAAAATAATCTTTATTTTCTTTAAAGCCGATTTTTTCATAAAAGCCTTTAGCCTGGTCTGTTTGTACCAGCCATTCTGAGGACTCGCAGGCACTCCTGCATCTTCTCACCAGTTCCTTGCCAATCCCCATTTTTTGATATGCCGGTAAAACCGCTAAATCATAAATAATGGAGCGAAAATGCAAATCGCTTAATACCCTTACGCATCCCACCAATTTCCCCTCGATCCACGCGGAAAAAACAAATGTGGAGTTAATAAAAGCAATATTAAAGTTTTCAAGCATCTCCGGGGTTGTACTCTCTGTAGTCCAATTTACTGCAAGAAATAACTGATATAACTGATCACAGGGGAGATCTTTCCGGGTTTTGTATTCTACATTCATTTATACTTCTCCTCCAAATATTGTTTTTATATCTGATCTACCTTATTCCGTAGAGGACATTTTTTCTCTATATGCATACAGGTTTCCGGCAGCGGCGCCATCTTCCCATATGGGCACCAATTCCTGGCGCGGCATTCCCTTCCCATATGCGCACCAATTCCTGGCGCGGCATTCTCTTCCCATATGCGCACCAATTCCTGGCAGCGGCACTCCCTTCCTATATGCGTACCAGTTCCCGGCAGCGGTTCAGCGCCGCGTACAGTTCCTGGCGGCGGGGCATGGCCAGATTGCCCGGCAGGCTCTCCCTTCCCGGACAGAAAGCTGCAAAACTGTTTTTCTCCACTTCTTCGTACAGGGCCTCCACTGCCTGCTGCAGGGTTTTCCGTCCGTCAAAGCAGCGGCATTTCATATGCCGGATCATATGGGACAGGGCCGTGAGCTGCTCGCTGTCCGCAAGCTGTTCCACATAACGCATGTCCACGGTTTCCCTGTTGATGGAGAAGCCGTCCAGCCCCATGGTTTTCATCTTGATCCGTTCGTCCCTGGCAAACGCCTGGTCTGCCTTTACCACCCGGTGGAAATCCGGCTTTCCTGCCGCAGGGGCGCTTCCCAGAGTATAGGGAAACTGTTCCGCCTCCTTTTTCGCCAGCGCCGTAATCTCCATGGGACGGTACTTATTCATCTGCAGGATGCAGTCCGCTTTATGGAAATAGGAACCGCAGCTTCCCGCCACCAGCACGGTGGAAATCCCGTAATTTTCATACAGTTCCCGCACCCGGTCGATAAAGGGGATGATGGGTTCCATATCCCGGCTGACAACCCGCTGCATCAGTTCGTCCCGGATCATGAAATTGGTGGCGCTGGTGTCCTCGTCGATAAGAAAAGCCCCGGCCCCCATCTCCACGGCTTCCACCGTGGCCGCCGCCTGGGAAGTACTGCCGCTGGCGTCCTCCGTATAAAAATGCCCAGTGTCCTTGCCCCCCGGAAGATTGCGGATGAACATGGAGATATCCACCTGCTGGATGCTCCTGCCATCCTCCGCCCGCAATTTCATGGCGCTGTCGTCGGTGAGTACATACTCCCTGCCGTCTCCGGCAATATGGTCATAGACCCCCTTTTCCAATGCTTCCAGTAAGGTGGATTTACCATGATAACCGCCTCCCACGATCAGCGTCACCCCCTTGCGGATCCCCATCCCCCGGAGCGTTCCCCTGTGGGGCAGTTCCAAAGTCACAGCCATCTCCCCGGGACTGGCAAAGGCCACCGCATCCTTCATGGGCTGGGATGACACCCCGGATTTGCGGGGCAAAATGGCTCCGTCCGCCACAAAGGCCACCAGATCCCTCTCCTTTAACTGCTGCCGGATATAAAGCTGGTCATCTGCCAGATACAGCACTTTCTCCAGACCATCTTTGGGACAGGATGCTGCCAACAAAGTCTGCTTCACGCACACCGGCAGGAAGTCAAACAGGATTTTTACCAATTCCCCTGCGTTAATGGTGCGCCCGTTGGCCGGAAAACCGATCTCCATACGGATTGTCACCTGGCCGTCCGAAGGATTCACCGTGCAGGCGCTCCGCTCCAGGATTTCCTGCCCCGGCTGACTGATGCCCAGCAGGCCGCTTTTGCCGGATCCTTTGGCTTTGAAGGAATACTCCCTGATTTTGGCCGCCATACGGCGGAGCAGATAGTCCTGAAAAGCGATCCGCCTGTGCCTCTCCCCGTAGCCGCCCTTGTCAAAGCCTGCCACCTTCCCCGGTACTATCAGGCTAACCTTGGAAGGAGCCGCAAAAGGGTCTCCCTGCACATGGTCAATGGACAACACATACTGCTGGAACTGATACTGCCCCCGGGTGTCCTTGTAGGCCGGATAACTCTTATGGTCAATTTGTCTTAGTAATGCCTGTAATTCCGCTGCTGATTTCATTTTTCCTCCTATTATAGTTCCGCATATCCCCAGCCGCCCTGCGACCGTTTTTCATTCAGTGCCCCCTCCGGGTATATGCTGTTTTCAGTTTCCCATATCCCCTACCAACTGATTACATCAAAAAACTCATTAATGTTTGAGCCTCTTTCATTTTCATGCTCCCAAAAGACTTCCGTATCGGATATTTTGATTTCAAATCCTGATTTATTGATCTGGTAATGATTCACCACAATTTTTTTCTTCAGTCTGGATAACATGTGTTCAAATGAATTGCCTTTTGTATTGAGATAGCCATACACATCCCTCATGGCCTTAAATTTCTCCATATCCCCCAGGCCCAGCGTCTGTTCTATATATTTCCTTACATCCTGTCCATGATACGCTTCTATATGTAGACATGCGACATACTCAAAATCAGGATTATCCAATATCAGGAAATGAGGAATCTTTTTACGTTCGTTCTGCAGTTTGCAATACTCCATCAATTCCTTCAACCGGGGCAGTTCTCCCGGATGTTTTCTGGCCCTGTCGAAATCAATGATGATGAACTTGGCCAGACAGTTATTATCTGCTTCTTTTTTGATATGCTCCAAAAAACCGGCATATCCCCCGCCCTGCATATTGACCGGCTTAAGAGCCAGTTCCACCCCCTGGTTGAGCCGCATTGCATCGATATAATTGTACTCCGTATCCCCCTCGCAGAAGACGACATACTTTTTCCGAAGTTCTCTCTTTGGCCTACTCAAACGCGGTTCCTCCCAAAATCCCCTTCATGTAAAATTCGTATATCTTTGTTGTCTCATAGCGTATATCCGGGAAATCAGCCAACGAGTACAGTTCCGAGTTCAGGCTGTCCCTGTCTTTCGTCACAAAATAGATCTGTTCCTTCATGTAATTCTTCAAGTCCAGATGCAGCACATTGTGGCTGGAAAAGATAAACTGCCCCCTATGTTTCTTTCCGTTGATAAAAGAAATCATCCGCTCTGCCAGAATGGGGTTGATCACCCTGTCCATCTCGTCCGCAAAGACCACTTTATCTTCATATACCACCCGGAACAGCTGGACAGCCCATGCAAAGAATTCTCTGACGCCTCCCGAGTCCCTTTTAAGTTCCCTGGAAAACCTCTGTCCGTCCTTTGTGACTCGCACAATCTTACTGGCGCTGAAGGGCTTTTCCTCGTCTATTTCAATGCCTTCAATACTGTAATCCACCATCCGAAGGATATCCAGAAAGCGGGGATCTCTGATAATATTTATATCCTCCTCAGTGTTTTGCAGTTCTTTATATATGGAATAATTAAAATCCTGATTTTCGATGTTCAATCTGCTGTTTACCCAGCCGACCAATTCCTGTGCACGGGGCTCTCCCAAAATGGCCAGCCTGGCCACAAAAAGGCCCAGGTTCTCCTCGGTTATAGTCGCCCGTTCAAACACGATTTCAATTTCTTTGCTGCAATTATCCAGCATCACCTCATACATCACTCGGACTGCGCCCTTTTTGCTTTCCGTGTCAAGTTCTTTCCTTGTCACGGACATAATCATTTTTTCCTGATTACTCTTCGCGCTTTGGGAGGAAAACATCTCTTTAACGATACTATACCCGTCAATCGCCAAGTGATAGTGATAGATCCCTCCCGTTTTACTCATCACCTGGATGTCAAACTCCTGCACCGCATAGCGTTCCCTGTCTCCGGCCTCTTTCAGTGTATTAAAATTTACAAGCCCTTTATAGGTGCGCACCCTTTCATTATTCGCAAATAAACTTTTAAAGAAGGAAAGACTACTGATAAAATTAGTCTTCCCCCCTGCGTTTTCCCCTACTACCACAGCCGTTTTCAGGAGATCATACCCCGCTTCTGTCTCCACATAATTATCCGGGAATCTGTGCTTTACTTTGTTCCCGGGCGCTAACAGGTCAAACTCCGCCTCATCAGAAAACGAACAGAAATTTTTAAATTTGTAAGATATCAGCATTTGCCCACCGCCTAATAGTTTTTATGTTTCCATTATACTATTTTCTACCGAAAAATCAACAATATTCATTACTAATAACATTTTTCTGTTTTGTCCTCTTTCGAACGGTTCCATATTTTCGGATTGACAACTTCTACCATTCATATGCCAGCACCTGGCAGTTACCGATGCCGAAGGCTGCGAATTCCTCATTGGTCATATCCGTGAAATAGGACTGCACGATTCTGGCGATACCGTTATGGGCCACCAACAGGTAAGTTCTGGCTTCCGGTTCCCCGCGCAGCTCGTCCAGCAGATTGTAGATCCGCTGGGCCATCTGCATCATGGACTCGCCGCCCTGGTTTCGATTTACAAACTGGGCCTTCGCCGCCCGGAACTGTGCTCCGTCCCGGGGAGTTGACTCCCATTTTCCGAAATTCTGCTCTTTTAGCCGAACTTCCTCCCGCAGGGGAATCCCGGTGACACGGTGGATATGACGGGCGGTGTCGGCAGCCCGCACCAGCGGAGAATACAGAATTTGGTCAATTTGGTAATCCCCTTCCGCGATCAGCCGTCCCAACTCCATAGCCTGCTCATGTCCCTGCTCTGTCAGGGCAATGTCCGTGGCGCCGCAGATTTTGTTTTCCACATTCCATACGGTCTGCCCATGCCGGGCAAAATACAGTTTTCTCATGGTTTTCTCCTTCTCTTTCGCCTCTGTGCCTCCCACCGGCCCGCCCATATTACAAAGCCCGGCAGAGTTTTCGCTCTGCCGGGCCGTCTATAATTGGCTTATGCGATTTTTAGCATCAAAGGCTTACATCATGCCGCCCATACCGCCGCCTGCGGGCATTGCAGGAGTCTCCTCCTTGATGTTGGCCACAACGGACTCGGTGGTCAGCAAGGTGCTGGCAACGCTGGTAGCGTTCTGCAGCGCGCTTCTTGTCACCTTGGCAGGATCCAGAATCCCTGCGCTCACCATATCCACATATTCCTCTTTCAGCACGTCGAAGCCCATGCCCACTGCGGATTCACCCACCTTATTGATGATCACGCTGCCCTCTAAGCCTGCGTTGGCAGCGATGTGGTACAGGGGCGCCTCCAGGGCTTTCAGCACGATCTGGGCGCCGGTCTTCTCATCACCCTCCATGGTCTCGGCCAGCTTTGCCACTTCCTTGGCAGCATGGATATAAGCGGAACCGCCTCCGCAGATAATGCCTTCCTCCACGGCAGCCCTGGTAGCCGCAAGAGCGTCCTCCAGACGCAGTTTGGCTTCCTTCATCTCAGTCTCGGTGGCAGCGCCCACCCGGATTACCGCTACGCCGCCGGCCAGCTTGGCCAGTCTCTCCTGCAGCTTCTCCTTATCAAAATCAGAGGTGGTCTCCTCGATCTGCATCTTGATCTGGGAGATACGGCTCTGAATGGCATCCTTGTCACCCTCGCCGTCCACGATCACCGTGTTCTCCTTCTGTACTTTCACGGACTTGGCCCGGCCCAACATGGACATGTCGGTATCCTTAAGTTCATAGCCCAGTTCGGAACTGATCACAGTACCGCCGGTGAGGATGGCGATATCCTCCAGCATGGCCTTCCTTCTGTCGCCATAGCCGGGAGCCTTCACGGCCACCACATTGAAGGTGCCGCGCAGTTTGTTTACAATCAGAGTGGTGAGAGCCTCGCCCTCCACATCCTCGGCAATGATCAGCATCTTCGCGCCGCACTGCACCACCTGCTCCAGCAGAGGCAGGATTTCCTGGATGTTGGAAATCTTCTTGTCGGTGATCAGGATATAGGGATTATCCAGAGTTGCCTCCATCTTATCCATATCCGTAGCCATATAGGCGGAAATATATCCTCTGTCAAACTGCATACCCTCTACCAGGTCCAGTTCGGTCTGCATGGTCTTGGACTCCTCGATGGTGATAACGCCGTCCCCGCTGACCTTCTCCATGGCGTCCGCCACCAGCTGGCCAACCTCCTCGTCGCCTGCGGAGATAGCCGCCACCCTGGCGATATGCTCCTTGCCGTTCACCTTCTGGCTCATGCCTGCAATGGCCTCCACAGCGCAGTCCGTAGCTTTTTTCATACCCTTTCTCAGGATGATGGGATTGGCCCCCGCCGCCAGGTTCTTGATGCCTGCGTTCACCATGGCCTGTGCCAGAACAGTAGCTGTGGTGGTTCCGTCACCCGCCACATCATTGGTCTTGGTAGCCACTTCTTTTACCAGCTGTGCGCCCATGTTCTCAAATGCGTCTGCCAACTCGATCTCCTTGGCGATGGTAACGCCGTCGTTGGTGATCAGAGGAGCGCCGAAAGACTTATCCAACACCACGTTTCTTCCTTTGGGTCCCAATGTTACTCTGACAGTATCAGCCAGCTGGTTCACGCCGGACTCCAGGGCTGCGCGCGCCTCCGCGCCATACTTAATTTCCTTTGCCATAATGTATACGCCTCCGTTTTCTTTAATTGATTCTTACAAACCCGCCTGTTACTGGATCACTGCCAGGATGTCGTTCTGCTTCACGATGATATACTCGTCCTCGTCCAGCTTCACTTCCGTGCCCGCATACTTGGAGAAGATAACATGGTCACCAACTTTAACCTCCATCTTCACTTCCTTGCCGTCCACCACGCCGCCGGGGCCAACCGCAATTACCTCCGCCTGCTGGGGTTTTTCCTTGTTCTGTCCGGGAAGTACGATGCCGGACTTGGTGGTTTCCTCAGCCACCAACTGCTTCAATACAACTCTGTCGCCTAAGGGTACTAACTTCATATTGTCTGCCTCCTTATCTGGTACTTTGTCTTGTTAGCACTCTTTTATGTCGAGTGCTAATCCCTGGAACATATATTAGTTTCATATGCGGCGGTTTGCAACTGCATGCAGAGGTATTTATCTTTGATATGTCTGCTTCTATCTCTTATTTTCTAGTGTTTTCTCTTTTTTACTCATTTTTGACGGTTTGGAAGGATTTTATACTTATTTTATATTTCTTCGGAATGCCATTCCTTCCTTTTCATAAGTATCTTCAGGGCTCTCTCTTCGGCCTCCCGGTTGCCGGGCAAATGTTACTGATATATAAAGCGGGAGGGAACCGCATCTCCATGCGGCCCCCTCCCTTTGTTCCCTGATCAGCATTTGATCTCCAGGTATCCTAGCAGTTTATCCATGTCATACTCCTCCAGCACGCCCAGGTTGGAGTCATAGAACTTACCGTCATAATGTACCAGATAGTGGCAGAAACGCCCCATCTTCTCCATCAGAATACAACACTTGGGCAGTACGGTAGGACGGCCCTCGGTGTACATGATGATATCCGTGTGATCAATGCCGTAATAATTCAGCGCCGATATCACCCTGCCCATGGTAGCCTGCCACTCCCGGCAATCCATAACGCTGATGACTTCCGCAATGGTCACGCCGGCCAGCATGGCCACGCAAGACTGTCCGCACAGCCCGTCCTCCGGCTGTATGATCACTTCCATGCTGTCAATCCTGCGGATGGGATTCTCAAAACTGTAAGGACTGTTCTGGTCCATCTTGATCAGGCTGCCCGTCACATGGAGCAGGATCTTGTGGCTCTTCCCCAGATCCACTTTCACCGCGTCCTCATCCTCGATATGAATCTGATAGTTACCCTTTTCCTGGGGAATCAGTTCACAGTCAATCAGAGCGTTGTCCAGCACAATATCCGCCTGAATCACATCACGCTGTCTGCATACCTCCCAGATGTTAAAGGGGATCTGGATCATATACCCCTTCTCCTTCTTCTCAATCTTTGATTCAAAAAAATACCTCATACCCTGTAACCTCCGCCAATGGTTTAAAATGTTGGTGTAACCCCTTACATTCACTATTCTATCAGATTTCCGGGCACATGCAATAGCTGTACCGAAAAAAATACAGCTTGTTATTTTTCTGTCAAAGACCGCCGCCTCAGACCCCTTCCTTGCGAATCTGGGAAGGGGATTTTCCATAATATTTCTTGAACAGCTTACTGAAATGGTACGCATCATCGTAGCCCACGGCGGCTGCCACCTCCTGGACGGACATTTCCGATCCCTGAAGCAGCAGTTCTCTGGCTCTCTCCAGCCGGATATTGATCAGATGCCGAATGGGGGTGTCCCCCGTCTCGCTCTTGAATATCTTGGAGATATAAAACGGGCTAAGGTACATATTTTCCGCAATGGTATCCAGAGAGATCTTATCGCTGTAATGATCCTCAAAATAGCTTACGATCTGTTCCACCACATATTTCTTGTTCACCGAATCGAAGGAATATCCCTGCATGGCCTGGGGAGGGGGAGACTGCTCCTTCAGAATCAGCAATAACAGCTGCATCAGATATGCCTTCAGCATATGGTAACGTCCCTGCCAGCACACCGCACTCTCCGCTTCCATGGAAGAGCAGATCCGAAAAATCCTCTGGCGCAGTTCCCCGCTGGTATGCAGGATATAGCCTCCGCCGGGCAGCGGCACATCCCCCGACTCCCGGCCCGGCAGCTGTACATCGCAGAAGCCCACAAAAAATTCGGTGGCGGGCACTTCCGCCTCGGGCACATACAGCGCCTGGTGGTGTACACCGGGTTTAAAAAACAGCAAATCCCCCTCGCCCACCTCATAAACCTGTCCCTCTATACGGTACTTTCCCGTTCCGGACATCACAAAGGCCAGTTCCGCAATATCATGGCAGTGATAGGCTTCCTCCGGCTCTGTCCGGGTACCCTTCCAGGTAAACAGGAAGGTGGGATTCATTTCCTCAATCCGTATGGCATTGTCTTCCGTGGCACAATATTTGCTCATCCCTACCTCTCCTGTCCTGCGCCGGTCCTGTCACACCCCCGGGCTGTTCCGTTCCCGTCCGCTTCCCCAGCCTCCAACCGGCTGCCAGAGCCAATTACTCAGGCTATAATCCCAGTACCATCCCGGCCACCTGGAAATATACCAGCAGTGACAGGGCATCCACAATGGTGGTGATGAAGGGACTGGCCATCACCGCCGGGTCAAAGCCCAGTTTCTTGGCCGCCATGGGAAGCAGGCATCCCACCAGCATGGCCATCACCACCGCCGCCACCAGTGTAAGGCACACCACCAGCGCCACAGCCAGTCCCACCCGGTCAAACAGCATCAGCTTGGCAAAATTGGCCGCCGCCAAAGTGCCTCCGCAGAGAGCTGCGGTGCGCAGTTCTTTCCATACAATTTTCGGCACATCCCCGTAGCCGATCTCCCCCAGGGAGAGTCCGCGTATAATGGTAACGCTGGCCTGTCCTCCCGCGTTGCCGCCGGTGTCCATGAGCATGGGAATGAAGGCGGTCAGTGCCACATAGACGCTCAGCGCATCCTCAAAAGAAGTGATAATGCTTCCGGTAAAAGTGGCGGAGACCATCAGCAGCAGCAGCCAGGGAATCCTCTTTTTATAAGTCTCCCATACGGAGGTACGCATATAAGGCTTGTCACTGGGCACCAGAGCCGCCATCTTTTCCATATCCTCCGTGGCCTCTTCCTCGATGACGTCCACGATATCATCCACCGTGATAATGCCCACCAGGCGGTTCTCATTGTCCACCACCGGCATGGCCGTGAAGCCGTACTTCTGGAACTTCCGGGCCACTTCCTCCTGATCGGCATGGGTGTGCACCGACACCACATTTTCGTGCATGATCTCCCCGATGATCTCATCGGGCTGACTCAGCAGCAGATAGCGCAGGGCCACCGTGCCCAGAAGTTTACGCTGTCCGTCCAGCACATAGCAGATATTGATGGTTTCGCTGTCCAATCCCACCGCGCGGATTCGGTCAATAGCCCCCTCCACCGTCAGGCTTTCCTTCAAGTCCACATACTCCACCGTCATGATGCTGCCCGCAGAATCCTCCGGATAACGCAGCAGATGGTTGATATCCCGGCGGGTCTCCGGGCTGGCATTCTCCAGCAGACGCTTCACCACATTGGCCGGCATCTCCTCCAGCAGGTCCACCGCATCGTCGGCCATCAGATTGTCAATGATATTGGCAGCCTCCCGGTCCGTCAGGGAGGTGATGACGGTCTGCTGGCGGTCCACCTCCAAATAGGAAAAGATATCCGCCGCCAGATCCTTGGGCAGGATCCGAAAAGCCTTGACCATGCTCTGCTCCGGCAGTTCCTCCATGTACGCGGCAATATCCGCGTCATTTAAGTCCACCAGAAGCTGGCGGAGCCGGGTGTACTGCTGCGTCTGCAGCAGTTCCTGTATCGTCTCAAATTCTTTCAACTGCTCCATAGCATTTCTCCTTATGATGATTTTTTATGGTTCTCCAACTTCGACCCGGAGCGGGCTCACTACTGCCGTTGCTGCTCTTCATAAAAAACCACCACCTTTCCGAGAAATACTGTTATACCTGTCCATTTTACGATCAAGGGCAGTTTTTGTCAATAAAACTTATTTCCCTTTCGCATGTCCATCCCAACCTGCCGCAGGTGGCCTCCACCAGTTCCTTTTGCAGCCGCATGGCCAGATCTCCGGGAATCCTGACGGTAAGTTGTACCTCCTGCCCATACTGGCTGTCCGCCGGTTCCAGACCATGCTGTCCCAATATGTAGAGAACCTTTCCCACACCGTTATAATCTGTCTGCAGGACGATTTCCAGCCCCTGACGCATAACACCTGTTACGCAGTTGCGGAGCCCCTCTTTCACCGCCATGGTATATGCCCTGACCAGGCCGCCCGTGCCCAGCAGCGTGCCCCCGAAATACCGGGTCACCACCACTGCCACGTTGCGGATTTCCTCTGCCAGCAGCACCTCCAGCATGGGTCTGCCCGCCGTGCCGCCTGGCTCCCCGTCGTCGCTGCAGCGGGTCATCTCTCCCCTGCTGCCGATGACAAAAGCGCTGCAATTATGCCTGGCATCCCAGTATTTTTTCTTCATCTCCTCGATGAAGGAAGCCGCCTCCTGCTCGGTGGCTGCGCTCCGCACCGTAGCAATGAAACGGGATTTCTTCTCCACGATCTCCCCCTGGCCTCCCGCCAACAGCACCCGGTAATCCCCGCTCTGTTCCGATGCCATAGCTCTACCTCCTTAATTGTAGTTCCGTATGTTCCCTGCCAACGCACATTCCCGGTGATGAATGTCTGAACGCCTTATGCGTCCAGGCATTCATCAGTGCGATGTACGGGAACATACTGTTTTTAGTTCCGTATGTTCCCTGGATTTTGTTTTAGTGTTCCGCGTATTCTTTAACAGTATACCAAAACCCTCTTTCACAGGCCAACACTTTCTGATTAATTTAAGAAATTTTTGTGAACAATTCTTAATATCTGCATGACCCCCCTTTATTTACCAGAAGATATTTGGTATAATGTGCGAATAGGGTTTGGACCCTGCATCGTTTTACCATATTGAAAGGAAGGCTCCATATGAATTATAGCAAAAAGGGCGTTCGGGCCAAGAAAAAGGCTCTGAACTCCAAATCACAGAAAATAGGGAGGAAAGCCGGACTGCTGGTGTTAAAACTCTGCCTGATCTGCTTTATGGGTCTGGGCGTCGTCGGCGCTTCCGCAGGCATCGGTATGTACAAAGGGATCCTGGCTTCCACTCCCCAAATCACCCCCAACGATGTGGCTCCCATAGGTGCCGCTACCTTCGTGTATGACTGCGAAGGCAACAAGCTGGACGAGCTCATAGCCGTCAACTCCAACCGGATCATCGTGACCCAGGACAAGATTCCGGAAAATCTGGCCCATGCCTTTGTGGCTTTGGAGGACGAGCGCTTCTATCAGCACAATGGTATTGATTATAAAGCCATGCTGCGCTCCGGTTATCAATTTGTTAAAACCCTGGGTGACGAGACCCAGGGAGCCAGCACCATCACCCAGCAGCTCCTGAAAAATACAATCTTTACCAGTTGGACCTCCGAAGGGGACAATCTGATCAAAAAGATCAAGCGGAAACTCCAGGAACAGTACCTGGCCATTGAATTGACCAAAACCCTGAGCAAGGATGAAGTCCTGGTACGCTATATGAACACCATCAACCTGGGGCAGAACACCCTGGGAGTAGAGGCGGCGGCCCAGCGGTATTTTGGCAAATCCTGCAGCGAACTGACCCTGTCGGAATGCGCGGTAATCGCTGCCATTACCCAGAATCCATCCCGCTACAATCCCATCCGTCATCCCGAGGGAAACGCCAAGCGCCGGGAAACATGCCTGAACAACATGCTGCGGCTGGATTTTATCAGCAAGGAAGAGTATGACGAAGCCATGGCCGACAATGTGTACGATCGGATTGACAGCCACAACATTGAGTATCTGGCCAACAGTTCCGCCAGCAGCTACTTTGTGGACGCCGTGCAGCAGCAGGTCAAAAAGGATCTGCTGGCGGCAGGCTATAACGAGACCCAAACGGAATTCATGCTGTATTCCGGCGGTCTGCGGATCATAACCACCATGGATCCCAAGATCCAGGCCATCGCCGATGCCGAGGTGGCCAATCCCGACAATTTCCCGCCCAATGTGAAATGGCTGCTGGACTATGCGCTGACCATCACCCATGCGGACGGCAGCCGGGACAACTACAGTAAGGAAATGATGACCAAATATTTCCGGGAGAACGTGGATAAGAAGTTCAACCTGATCTTCACTTCCCAGGAAGCCGCTTTGGAGGCCATCGAGCAATACCGCAGTTCCCTGCTGAAAGAGGGAGACGACTGGGACGAAGACTATCACCTCACCCCTCAGCCCCAGACTGCCCTGGCTGTCATAGAGCAGGAAACCGGCTATGTCCGCGCCATCGTAGGGGGCCGCGGAACCAAGGAAGGGCGGCTCACCTTCAACCGGGCCACCGATGCCATACGTCAGCCCGGGTCCACTTTCAAGGTGCTGGCGGCTTACGCGCCCGCCCTGGACAGCTGCGGCATCACTCTGGCCAATATGTATATAGACGCCGCCTTTAACTATGCGGACGGCACCCCGGTGCGCAACTGGTATGGAGAGACTTACAAGGGGCCTGTGTCCGTGCGCTACGCCATTGAGCAGTCCATGAACATCATCGCCGTGAAAACCATCACCCAGATCACGCCGAAGCTGGCCTATGAATATCTGCTTAATTTCGGCTTTTCCACCCTGACCACCGGCAAGGTGGTGGGAAACCAGGTACTGGGGGACGTAAACCAGGCCACCGCGCTGGGGGGCCTGACCGATGGCGTCACTCCTCTGGAGTTGACTGCCGCATACGCCACCATCGCCAACGGCGGCGTATACAACGAGCCCAAACTGTACACCCATGTCAAAGACGCAGACGGCAATGTGATTCTGGACAACACCGGCTATGGAAACAGCCGCCAGGTACTGCAGGAATCCACTGCGTTCCTGCTTACGGAAGCCATGGTGGATGTGGTGACCAAGGGTACCGGAACCTCCACCAACTTTAACAGGGAAATGGCAATAGCCGGTAAGACCGGTACCACTTCCAGCAATGTGGACGTGTGGTTTGCAGGCTATACGCCCTATTATACCTGTGCCACCTGGGTGGGGTATGACAACAATGTGCATATGTACAGCAGAAGGGATGAAAATAACGAGACCAATATCGCCAAGAAGATCTGGCACAACGTGATGGAAAAAATACATGAGGACCTGCCCAACCAGGCATTCTATGTGCCTGCAGGAGTAATCCAATATACCGTGTGCAAAGATTCCGGCAAGCTGCCCAATCCCGGTGTTTGCCCGGAGACCTCCCTGCGTTCGGAGTATTTCGCGCCTGAGACGGTTCCCACCGATGTGTGCGACGTACATTACAGCGGCCTTGTCTGTGAGTACGACGGCCTGCCCGCCAGCGCGGAATGTCCTTTCGCTATTCTCGGCCTGGCCACAAGACTGCCTGCGGAAGATCCTTCCCTGGCGGCAGGTTCCACCGTAGCCACCGTGGCTCCTGACGGTACGGTATCCTATACAAACCCGCTGGTACAGAGCACCTGCTGCCACAACACACTTTTCTTCCTGTCTCCTAACTACGAGGCAGTGCTGAACCAGCACAGGATCGAAATTGAACTGCGCAGGCAGCAGCATCTGGACATGCTGCAATTCCAGCAGGACGGAATGTTACCCAACGCCAACGGCTGATAGATCTGTAACCCATGAAAAAGAGGTTGTTGTCAAATTGATATGCTCCCTTCTAGGTAGACAAGTGAAATAATAAAACTTGCTGCTTAGGAGGGAGCATATTTTATGTCTAAAAGAAAAGTATCCATTGAAGATAAGATATACGCAGTGAATCTGTATTTGGATAGAAAAGAAAGTCAACACCGGATCGCCTCTATGTTTGATGTCAGCATAGCTTCTGTCCAACAATGAAACTGAACATTCATTTCGACATCACATAAAGTACTTGCACTTATCTAAATAAAACTGCTGCTCTTTTTCAAATAATCTAATTAACTTATTTGGGGATTTTTCTTCTCTATATTCTTTCAAAGCCTCTAAATACTCATTTCTATTTACATCTTCAATCACAACTGGTACAATACCATTTCTTAGACACTCTCTGAAAAGAATTAGTCTGCCTGTCCTACCATTACCATCTTGGAAGGGATGTATACTCTCATATCTGGCATGAAACTCAGCCAATACAGAAATATTTATTTTCTGCCCACCATACCAATCCAGAAGCAAATACATCTCTTGGGCAACATTTTCTGGTCTTACAGTCTGATACATACCAATCATATTAGGGCGCTGCTTATAATCACCGATGGCATATCCGTTGGCTCGATCCTCAAACACCCCTGATTTCAACTCATAGTGGAATTGCTTTATCAAATCCTGCGATAAAGGCTCATCCAATGTATCCAACATTTTATTAAACATGAGAAAGTGCCCATTCATTTCCTCAACATCTTTTGCCCTGTAATAATCATCTGACTTAGGCAGCGTTCCATTATCAAACAAAGAAGCTGTCTGTTCCTCAGTCAGTGTACTCCCTTCAATCTTATTTGAATTATAAGCAAGTAAACGCTGCGTATATGCATACACACCAGATCTGTCAAACTTATCTCTTTCTATTTTGAATCTTTCCAAAAGAAAATCTAAAAACTCTTTTTCTTTAATCATTTAACTTACCTTTCTTAACTGAAGCTATCAAACTAGAATTTTTATTGATAAATACATATCTAAATTCAAAACTATATTGACTTTTTTCCGCCAGGAATAGATTTTTGATTCTGGATAACAAAAAACCCTGTATCTACAGGGTTTCTTAAAGCTGCTGACGGGAATCGGACCCGTGACCTCCGCACTACCAATGCGACGCTCTACCGACTGAGCCACAGCAGCAGGTTGTGACGATCTCTCAACCACAAAAAATATTCTACCAAAAGTATCTGCATTTGTCAACATTAATTGCACAAATTTTTTACACAATTTTTCAATGTCAGAAGTATTTGTTTCTGGCCCTGCGGAGCAGAAAGCGTACATGGAATCCGCGCTGCTCGCAGAGGGTGTTGACCACCGCCTCCGCCTCCTCCGCCGCATTGTCGTTGACGCAGAAGATGCAGTAATCCTTCTTGCGGCCCAGGCGGAAGAGTCCCCCCTTGTTCCATCGTATAAAGTATGAGATTCGATTCTGCAGCAGCTCCCGCTCTATGGCCTGTTTACAGTCCATGTCACCCACTTCACACAACTCGATCTCATTGTTCACCTTTACCATGCTATATAATGTCTGCTGCATCTGCCCCATCCCCATATCTCTGCATTTGCCGTCCGCCGCTGGCAAGACTGATAGAATTATAGCACATTAAATCATCTATTTCAAGCCTTCCGTCCATAACTCTCCCGCATCTGGCTGAGAATCAGGGGTTTCAATTCTTCTGCCGTAATCTGCCCTATATCGGGGAAACTGACGCTGGCCATAAAACAGACAATTTGAGAACTCACCGCATAGCAAAGGTATCCCACCGGCAGATCCGTGCGCAGTTCCCCGCTCTCCATGCCCTGCCGGATCATGTCTGTCAACATGGTCACAAGGGTATAGTTCTCCTGCCCCTCCTCCTTGATCCGCTCCTGGAGTTTCAGGCCGCAGATGGAGGTGTCCGTCAACAGATGGATAAAATGCAGAAAACACTCCCGCTCCTCCATTTTCTCCTCCAGTACCTCCAGCAGATACTCCATCCGATCAAAAAAACCGGTACGCCGGGCCAGTTCGGCCCCCACTTCCTCCTGTATGCACACCATCACATGGAGGATGGCGCTGACGATGATCTCCTCCCTGGTATCAAAATAATCGTAAGCCGTCCCCTTTCCGATCCCCGCTTTCTGGGTAATATCAGACACCTTAAGAGTGCGCACATCCACACCCTGGAGAATCAGTTCCATCACGCCCTGATAGAGTTGCAGAACCTTTGCAGGTATCTGTTCTTTCGGTTCAAATCCCGTTATCTTTCTCATTGCTTTTCTTTACCCCGCTTATGCGAAACCCTGTGTTTCTGCCTTCCGACTTTGTTCGGCGCTTTTTCTATATTTCTTTCGCCCTTTCGGGACTTTCCCGCAAGACCCGACTGCCTTTTTTCCCGGATAAAGATATCATAAATGCAGGGAACCACCACCAAAGTAAGCAGCGTACCATACAACAGCCCGCCGATGGTGGTGACCGCCATGGGTTTTGCCATCTCTGCACCCATATCATTGGAGAGCACCATTGTGGACAGGGCCAGAATGGTGGTCAGCGCCGTCATCAGCACCGGCCGCAGCCTGGTACGGCCCGCTGTCAGAATGGCCTCCCGCTTCTCCATGCCCTGTTCCCGCAGTTGGTTCATATAGTCGATAAGCACAATCCCATTGTTCACAATGATACCCGCCAGCATAACAAATCCGATCAGCGCTATAACGCTGATCTCACTGCCGCTGACAAACAGTCCCAGCAGTCCCCCGGTGAAAGCCAGAGGAATGGTGAACATAATGATAAAGGGCAGAAGCAGCGACTGGAACTGGGCCACCATAATCAGGTACATGAACACCACCGCCAGCAGGAGCATCAGCAGCACCTGGCTGATGGCATCGTTGATCATCTCGTTCTCCCCGGAAAATACCAGGCTATAGCCCTCGGGTACCGAATAGTCCGCCAGCCGGGCCTCCACCCTGGAGGACACCTGGCCCACATTGTAACCCTCGGCTATGGCTGCCGACACCTCAATATAGCGATTCTGGTCCGCCCGACTGATGGAACTTAAGGACACCGCCGGAGACAGTTCCGCGATCTCCGACAGTGGAATCTCCACCTCCCGGCCCTCCTCATCCGTCCCCTTGATGGGCAGTTCCTCCATCATGGCTCTGGTCAGTTCCGTGTCACCGCCGTGGGACACATAGACCACATAATCTTTTTCAGCCGCCGCCAGCGTGGTAGCATTGCTGGAATCCGCCAGCTTAGGAGCAATCTGGGTAAACACCTGGGCCACGGTAAGACCATACTGCACTGCCTTTTCCCTGTCAACGACCACACGCAGTTCCTCGCCGCTCTCGGCCATACCGTCGGATACCTGGCTGGTTCCCTCTACGGTCTCCACGATGGCAGCCACCTCTTCGGCAATCTGCCGCAGCGTATCCAATTCCCGGCCCCGTACCTGTATGGAGATACCGCTGCCTCCCATGGCGCTCATGTCCATGCTGGAGGTGTCCACCGTAATTTCCGCCCCCAGGTCCGCCGTCTTCTCCAAAATATCCCTGGCTATCTCCTCATTGCTCCGGGTTTTGTCCTCCCGGGCCACCACGTAGATGTCCGTACTGCGGGTACTGCTGTTGCCGCCTCCGGTGAGCATGGCCAGGGAAGAAGTGCTGGCCATGGCCCCCACATCCGTGATATCCTCCATCTCCAACAGCCTTTCCACCACCGTGTCCGTGAGATTCCCGGTCTCCTCCAGAGTGGCGCCTTCCGGCAGCTTCACGCTTACGGTCATCTGGGTGGAGTCCATATCCGACATGAAAGCCGTGCCATTGGTCCAGGCCAGGGCGAAGCTGATGGCCAGCATGGCCAGCGACACCACCAGTACCAGGCTTTTACACTGCAAGGACCAGTCCAGAAACTTCACATACCCACCGGATAAGGCAGCAAAGAATCTTCCCTCCTTCTGCTCCCTGGTCCTGGTGAGCAGCTTGGAGGCCATGGCAGGCACCACAGTCAGGGCGATGATCAGGCTGGCCAGCAGGGAATAGGCGATGGTCAGCCCCATGTCCACAAACAGCTGACGGGTAATGCCTTCAGTAAAGACAATGGGTGCAAATACGCACACAGTAGTCAGGGTGGATGCGATGATGGAACCCGTCACTTCCCGGCTGCCCTCTATGGACGCCTCCAGGATGGACTTGCCCTCCCCCCTCATCCGATATATGTTCTCAATCACCACGATGGAGTTGTCCACCAGCATACCGATGCCCAGCGCCAGGCCGGACAAAGAGATAATATTCAGTGTCACACCGCTGAAATACATGCACACGATGGCTGTCACCAGACTGATGGGAATGGAGAAAGCCACCACCATGGTGGGGCGCAGATCCTTCAGGAACAGTATCAGGATCAGAATGGCCAGCAGACCTCCCATCAGGATATTACTCACTATGGAGTCCATCACCAGGTCAATATAGACTCCCTGATCCATCAGTGTGATCACATGCAGCTTTTCGTCCGCCTTCATCATATCCGAGAAACGCTTTAACAACAGATCCGATACCGCACCGGTGGAGTAGCCTGTCTGCTTCTGAATGGACAGCATGCAGCCGGGACTGCCGTTCACATTGGTATAAATCTCCTCCGAATTGTCCGTAAAAAATACGTCTGCCACGTCTCCCAGCGTGATCACAGGTACCCCGTCCATGTGAAGATCCATCAGTGGCAATGCCTGCAGTTCTTCCAGGGTGGACGGCTTATCTCCCACCCGTACCAGATAGTCCACGCCGTCCTCCGTCACATAACCCCCCGGCATGGAAAAGTTCTGGGCAGTCAGCAGATTCTTAAGCATCTCCACCGTGAGTATCTCCGTCATATCGGCGCTGTCATATGCCTCCTGGCGCGCCTCCTCCAACTGCTTTTCCCCTTCTTCCAACTTCTCCCGGGCAGTCTCCAGCTGCTCCTCCCCGGCTTTGATCTGCTCCAGGGCCGCATCCAACTGGGTCTGCGCCAGTTCCATCTGATATTCACCCAGATTGATCTGGGAAGCCGCATTGGCAAACTCCACCGCCGCAGTCAATTCTCCCTTTTCCACCTCAATCAAACCGCTGTTTACCTGGCCGATCTTCTCGTCCAGTTCGGCCACGGTCCGATTGACCATGCCCTCAAAGGCTCCCACTCCCTGGCCGTTGGTCAGGGCGTTCAGAGACTGCTCCAGATTGCCCCGCTGAGAAGCAAGCTGGGTGGATACCCCTGCGGTAATGATGCCCAGGTTCACATACACCGTCTGAAAATTGTCAGGATCCGCCCAGTCCAGTTCCCGCAGGTTGGAAAGCAGAGAAGCCATCTGTTCGTTGGAACCCATCTGTTTTACGATATCGCTGGCAAAAAAACGTTCCTTCAGCTGGTGGATCTGCTCCCGGGTCTCATCATCCACATCCGCGTCGGAACCGGATGCGGAAAAGCCCCCCGTCAGACTGTTATACTCTCTTATGTAGCTGTTTGTGCTCTCCTGAATCTTATTGATCTGATCTATACCGGCCTGCAGTCCTCTGGCGGTGGCCAGATTGGTAATCAGGGTCATCCTGGTGGACTCCAGGCTGGTTTTGGCTGTCAAAAGCTGATTCTTGGTCTCCGCCAGTTTGGCCCCGGTCTCCTCCTGGGTCCTGTCCAGTTCGTCCCTGCCTTCCTGGAGATCCTTTTTGCCGCTGTTGATCTCCTTCAGGCCGTCCTTTATTTCTTTCTTTCCGTCCTCCAGTTCCTGCTGTCCGTCTTCCAGTTCCCGGCGGCCCTCCTCCAGTTCTTCCTCCGCATCCCGCATCTTATCGTCTATGGCCGCGTAGATCTGCCGGTTCAGCGCATCCACTTTCTCCTGGCGGATGATTACATTGACGCTCTCTTCCAGAAGGCCCACTGCGCTGGCACTGGCCACGCCCTCCAGGCTCTCCACCTCAGGCATCAGCACATCCGTGACATATTCGCTGATCTGGGCGTACTCCAGATCCTCCACCCCTACGGCCACCATCATCACCGGCAGCATGTCCGGGTTCAGTTTCATAATAATGGGGTTGCCCACACTGTCGTCCCAGTAGGACTTGATCTGGTCCAGATTCTCCCGAATTTCCAACGATACCGCGTTCATATCCGCCGACTGGGCAAACTCCAGCACCACCATGGAATAATTTTCCGAGGAGACGGAACTGATACTCTCGATATTGCTGACCGTGGCCATGGAAGATTCCACAGGCTTGGTCACCACCATCTCCACCGTTTCCGGGCTGGCCCCCACGTAAGTGGTCATTACGATCACATAGGGCAGACTGATGTTGGGAAGAAGGTCCGTGGTCATCCTGGTGAAAGACACCACACCCAGCACGATGGCCAGTACCACTCCCACCAATACGGTATATGGTTTTTTTACGCTTATTTTAGATATCATGAGGCATTTCCTTTCTACAGTCGCATATCTTATGCCCAATATTTTCCTGTCAAACCGGCCTGTTACATCCAAAAGCCAATAACCGACCGGCCAGTCAGTCGCCTGTAAAAATTATATGCCGCCCCCTTGGGAAAGTCAATCCACATGTTCCCGGAATATTATTAAAAAAAAATAAAGAAGACACTCTATAGCATCTTCTTTATTTTACCCTTCAGCCGCTGCAGCGCATTGTCTGTTGATTTCTCTTCCCGCCCCAGCACTCTGGCGATCTGGCTGTAACTCATGCCTGTCAGGTACAGATCCAGAACCTGTTTCTCAAAGCTGCTGAGTTCCTTGTCGATCTGGCCCTCCAGATACTCCACCCGCTCCCGGTCTATAAACAATGTCTCCGGGTTCTGATCCTGGTCCGGGGGCAATGCCTCCGCCAATTCCAATTCCTCGTTGTCGCCCTGGCCGCGCCCATTGCCATATAGTGACACATAAGTGTTCAGAGGCCAGTGTTTCTGTCTGTGGGATGCCTGTACCGCCGTATACATCTGTCGGCTGATGCATAGATCCGCAAAAGTATAAAAGCTGGCATCCCGGCCGCAGTCGTAATCCCGGATAGCCTTAAACAGACCGATCATTCCCTCCTGGATCAGGTCTTCATTGTCGCCCCCCAGAATATACATGGACTTGGCCTTGCTGCGCACCAGATTTTTATATTTGTCCATAATGTAGTCCGTAATAGGGCTTTCGCCGCCCCGCAGACGGTCTATCAATTCCTCATCGCTGACCCGGCTGTATTCCCGCTCCATCCCGTCTCCCTCCGCTGCGAACCGCTTGCTCCGCCCTGGGCGTTTTATTCCGCCATGCATTTGTCATACTGCCGCTGCCTTCACGCTATAGTTGCTCGCTGCCTCACAATCTCATAAGCCAGCACCCCCGCCGCCACAGAGGCATTCAGAGAGTCGATTTCCCCCTTCATGGGGATAGAGGCGATCATATCACATCTTTCCCTTACCAGCCTTCCAACGCCCTCACCCTCGCTGCCGATCACCAGGCCTATGGGCCCTTTCAAATTCAGGTCATACATCCGGGTACCATTCATATCCGCACAGACAAACCAGATGCCTTCTTTTTTCAATTCCTCAATGGTTTGGGACAGATTGGTGACACGAGCCACCGGCGTATAGTTCAAAGCCCCCGCTGAGGTACGGGCCACAGTGGCCGTCAGCCCCACCGCCCTGTTCTTGGGGATAATCACCCCATGGGCGCCTGCCAGATTGGCGGTGCGGATAATGGCTCCCAGGTTGTGGGGGTCCTCAATATTATCCAGCAGGAACAGAAACGGAGGCTCCCCCTTTTCCCTGGCCGCCTGCAGAATATCCTCCAGTTCCGCATATTCGTAGGCTCCGGCCACCGCTATGACCCCCTGATGCCGTCCCGTCTCGGACATCTGGTCCAGTCTCTCCCTTTCCAAGTATTTTATGGGCGTTTCATGCTTTCTGGCCTCCCGCTTAATGGTCATGACCGGGCCGTCTTGACATCCGTCCTGAATATATAGCTTCTCGATGGGCTTACCGCTGCGATAAGCCTCAATTACCGCATTCCTGCCCTCTATTGTCTGTTCCTGGTATCCCATACATATCCCCTTCTTATTTTGTTTGCGCCGATTCGTTATCGGCTATTACCCATTTTCAGCCGCCGAAGGATCCTTCGGGCTAAAGTTCCATGCCCACCCGCCGGATTCCCTCGCCAATCAGTTCCAGCAGCCTTTCCGTGCGTCCCGTCATGTACAGATAGCCCAGCAGGGCTTCCATCCCTGTGGCCCGGCGATACTCTGCCACGGAAGCATTCTTCGCCTTGGTATAAAACTTGGCGTTCCTGCCCCAGCGGTAGAGACCGGCCTCCTCCTCCGTGAGAAAATCCGCCAAAGCCTCAATCATTTTGGCCTGAGTGCCGGCGTTCACATACTGTGTGGTACGCCGGTGCAGATCATTGGCAGAACGATTGCCCCGCTCCACCACCACGGTTCGGATGATCAGATCATATATGGCGTCCCCTATATACGCCATGGTAAGGGGAGAATAGGTACGAATATCCACTCCTCCGCATTGGAAGCTGCTGCGAATCTGTTCCAGCAGGCTTATGCTTTCTTCCATTTTACGCCCTCTCTCGTATCCTCCAGCACAATGCCCTGCTCCAACAATTCCGCCCGAATAGCATCCGCTCTGGCAAAGTCCTTCTCCTTTTTGGCAGCTTTCCGCTCCTCGATCCTGTCCAGAATATAGCGCTCCAGTTCCGCGTCCACCTGGCGGCCCGACTCCTTCGCCGCATGGGCCGTGGTGAGATTCAGGGACAGTACCCGGTCAAAATCCTCTGCCAGCGCATACTTTGTGGCATCATTCATGTCCTCTTTCAGCATGTCATACAGGACAGTGATTGCCATGGAAGAATTCAGGTCGTCACAGACAGCTTCCTCAAACTTGGTCCGAAACGCAGCATATTTCTCCTGGTCCACTTCTCCGTCCCTTCCCAGAGAGGCAATGCGCTTCACCAGTTTTTCATAAGCGGCGGTCATATTGTCCAGCACTTCAAAAGAGAACTCCAGCGGCTTACGGTAATGGGACTGCAGGCAGAACATGCGGTATACCAGCGGGTCATAGCCCTTTTCCTCCAACAGGGATACCGTCAGGAACTCCCCCTTGGACTTACTCATCTTGCCGGATTTATCATTCAAATGATGTACATGAAACCAGTAATTGCACCATTTATGTCCCAGATAGGACTCGCTCTGAGCCACCTCGTTGGTATGGTGGGGAAAGATATTGTCCACGCCGCCGCAGTGAATGTCCATATATTCACCCAGATGTTTCATACTGATGCAGGAACATTCTATATGCCAGCCCGGATACCCCAGTCCCCAGGGGCTTTCCCATTTTAACTCCTGATCGTCAAACTTGGATTTGGTAAACCAAAGAACAAAGTCGCTCTTGTTCCGTTTGTTGGCGTCTTCATCCACGTCCTCCCGCACACCCACCAGCAGTTCCTGCTCACTCTGGTTGGAAAACACATAATACTCTTCCAGCCGGGAAGTATCAAAATAGATGTTGCCCCCCTGCTCATAGGCATACCCCTTTTCCAGCAGGGTCTGAATCATATGAATAAACTCCGGAATGCAGTTGGTGGCTGGTTCCACCACATCAGGTGTCTTGATGTTCAGCTTCCCGCAGTCGCTGAAAAAAGCATCCGTATAAAACCCGGCGATCTCCATGACAGATTTATGCTCCCGCTTCGCGCCCTTCAGCATCTTGTCCTCGCCGGTGTCCGCATCGCTGGAAAGATGTCCCACATCCGTTATGTTCATCACCCGCTTCACATCATAGCCGATGTAGCGCAGAGTCTTTTCCAGCAAGTCTTCCATAATATAACTGCGCAGATTGCCGATGTGGGCAAAATGGTACACGGTGGGGCCGCAGGTGTACATGGCCACCTCCCCTTCCCGATTGGGAATAAAGGTCTCCACCTTTTTGGTTAATGTATTATAAAAATGCAGTTTGTTCTCCATATGGTTTATCCTTTCCCTACAATCTATTCATAACTAATGTACTTGCAGCCGGCTTCGGTCCATCCGATTGCCTGAACCCGCACACTGAATCCTGCATGGCGGCTTTGTCGTCCGCAAATAGTTCCTGTGCCTTCCGGCATATATCCTCCCAGGCTCCCATAAAAAACTATATGCCCTGTCCCCTGAACTCAACCTTCATATCGGCCGGACGTTTGCCTTCCGGGCCCTTCAAATGCTTTATCTCCTGCTCCAGAGCCAGAAGGCGGTTGGTCAATTCCGTGTTGGCACGCATCAGACCGGCAATATCTTCCCTTACAGGGTCAGGCAGGGCCTGGTCAAGATCCTCCCTGGGCAGCGCCTGATTGTTGCGCCTGACCACACGCCCCGGCACCCCCACCACGGTGGAACCCGGAGGTACTTCAGACAGCACTACGCTTCCCGCCCCGATTTTGGAGTTGGCGCCGATGGTAAAAGAACCGAGGACTTTAGCCCCGGCACTGATCATAACATTGTCCTCCACCGTTGGATGACGCTTACCATGCTCCTTGCCTGTGCCCCCCAGCGTCACTCCCTGGTAGATGGTCACATTATCTCCGATCACAGCTGTCTCCCCAATGATGACACCGTTGCCGTGATCAATAAACAGTCCTTTACCGATGCGGGCGCCGGGGTGAATCTCTATGCCCGTCTTGCGCACTCCTCTCTGGGAAATATATCTGGCCAGGAAAAAATGCTTTTTCAAGTACAGCTTGTGGGCAATCCGATAGTGCATCATAACTTTAAAGCTGGGATACAAAAACACTTCCATGGAGGAGTGTATCGCAGGGTCACGTTCTTTGATAATCTGGATTTCCTCCCGGATGTTCTGAATCAAGCCCATCTCATCAACTCCCCCCTGCCCGCCTTTGCAGACAGGGCTTTCCTTTCCATAATGAAGGCAGATATACTCATTATAAAGGCGAATAAACTCATCCACTGAGACGAATTTATCCGCCTATCGCCTTTTCTTCTTACTATTCAGCATATGCAAAAAGGCAGGATTTGTCAACTGTTTTTTCTAATTAAGGCTTACTCTCTGGGGCATCCTCCGCATCCCTTGCATTTGGGAGGGGAACCGGCCTCCAGCGCCAGGTTGAACGGACTGGTCAGCAGGCAGACGGCCTGGGCAGAGATCCCTTCACCATTGCCTGTAAATCCCAAGCCCTCCTCTGTGGTGGCTTTCACATTCACCTGTTCCGGAGCAAGGCCCAGGGCACCGGCAATATTTTTCCGCATGTCCTCCATATAAGGCCGCATTTTAGGAGCCTGGGCAATAATGGTAGCGTCAATATTCTCTATGAGAAAACTCTGCTGTTCCAACATTTCCCCCACTTTCCCCAAAAGCTCCAGCGATGATATGCCTTTATAGGCCGGATCGCTGTCGGGAAAATGTTTCCCGATATCCCCCAGCGCCGCCGCCCCCAGGAGGGCGTCCATTATGGCATGCAGCAGCACGTCCGCATCCGAATGTCCCAGCAGTCCCTTTTCATAGGGGAGCTTTACTCCGCCCAAAATCAACTCTCTGTCCTCCACCAATCGGTGAACATCATATCCCGTTCCTATTCTCATGTTCTTCCAACTCCCATCTGCCCAATATCATGGGCGTCCCCAAGGTATCAGCATCTATAAAAATCTCCTGTCTGACCTCCCGCAGGGCTGTGCTCGCTTCACTGCTTATGCCCCATGTAAAAGAGAGCATCGGCACACAGCACCGTCAGGAAAGGTTATTGTCGGCATATCTGAAGCCTTTCCATATAAAAACTGGAGATACTTTAGTATCCCCAGTTTTTATATAATTCAGGATTATCGCTGATTAATAACCGAATTCCTGAGCAAAATACAGCGTACCGTCGGCCTCATATACCGCTATGCTGCAGGTGGCCAATTCCCCGTCAAGAATATTGGCGGCGTGGGTGGGCGATGCCATCCATCCAGCCACCAGACTGGCAGCATCGGCATAACCTTTTGCCAGATTTTCCGCCCACATCAAGTCACTGTTCACGGTATAGAAATCCATATTATTGGGCCTGGTATGGGAAAAACTTCCCACAATCTCCGTAGCCCGAATCTGGGCGCACAGTTCCAAATTGACATCCCATGTGAAAGCCGTAAGCCCTCTGGCAGCGCGTTCCGCATTCACCAGATCAAAAGCGGACACCGCCATAACACGAAGTTCATCGGCTCTCAGCTGCTCTGCCTCCGTCATTTCCGCAGATTTAATGGAACCTGCCAGAGCAATCGCCTCATCGTCAATATAGGTGATCTCATCAACAGGCGGAATCTCACGGGTGGCGGCAGATATCTGAGGTGCTGCCGCCCCACATGCCATCATGCTGATTCCCATGGCTCCAGCCAATATAATTGCTGTCAATTTCTTTTTCATAATGCCTGACTCCTTTTATATCTTATCTTTTTAATCCTTTCAAAATCCATGCGATTAGAGCCGCGAGAGACGCCAGGAACATCATCGCCCATGCATCGGACTCATCTCCGGTCTGGGGACGTCTTCTGCTTCCCAATACCATGGCATCAGACAGAGGGATCTCATCATCATCAATACGCACCGTGCGCGTTCTCCGACGGCCCTGTACTTCAGGATCGGACGGTGTAACGGGAGGTACGGGCGTCACTATTGTATCCAACTCCGATCCAGGCGGATCATCCAGGATTACCGGAGGCTCAGTCACCTGAGGAGGCTGCGTCACCTGGGGCGGCTGTGTTACCGCAGGAGGCGGCGTTGTATCAGAAGGACCGGGTGTTTCTGTAGGGCCTGGCGGATCACCGGGGCCAGGGGTTACTGTAGGCTCAGAGGGTTCACCAGGACCAGGAGTTGCCGTAGGATCGGGCGGTACACCGGGGCCAGGAGTTTCACCAGGACCAGGAGTTACCGTAGGGTTGGGTGTCTCACCGGGACCAGGGGTTGCCGTAGGACCAGGCGGTACGCCGGGGCCGGGGGTTTCACCAGGACCAGGAGTTGCCGTAGGACCAGGCGGTACGCCGGGGCCGGGAGTTTCACTGGGACCAGGAGTTGCCGTAGGACCAGGCGGTACGCCGGGGCCGGGAGTTTCACTGGGACCTGGGGTTGCCGTAGGGCCGGGCGGTACGCCGGGGCCGGGTGTCTCACCGGGACCTGGGGTTGCCGTAGGGCCAGGCGGTACGCCGGGGCCGGGGGTTTCACTGGGACCTGGGGTTGCCGTAGGACCGGGCGGTACGCCGGGCCCGGGGGTTTCACTGGGACCTGGGGTTACCGTAGGACCGGGGGGTACACCGGGGCCGGGGGTTTCACTGGGACTCGGCGTCACCGTAGGATCCGGGGTTTCTGCGGGGCCAGGAGTTACTGTGGGCCCAGGTGTTGTAGTCGGTACAGGTATAGGCGATTCCGTCGGCACCGGCGGCGCAGGTATTACGCCGCTCCAATTAATCTGATGTACTTCACCATACTGTTCAAAATTACCGGCCGTCACGCCGCCGATAATATTATTTCCATTAACCACAGTCGCCCTGGGAGCCAGGATAAATCCGAATATCCTTGCCGTATTCACTTTGCTGGCATTGCCAAAATTCCAGAGCACCCTGCCGGCCCAGGAGGCATACTCTGTCTTGTCACCGGCACTGTTGATATTCATCTGGGGTACGGAAACTTCTCCGCCGCTTACAATATTCACAATTACCGTCTTACCGCCGGCTTCTGCCGCCGCAATAATCCTGGCTTCATAATTCTCGCCCTGGGTAAATCCGGCATTCAATTCCTCGGCCGTGAGGTTCAGGACATATGCGTTGTCCGTGTCCATATCCGGCAGTTGATATAACTCGTCAGCCCAGGCCGCTTTCGAATTAATGACATTTGCTATGGTACTCATTATATCATTTTGGTAGGAAAATCCTCCCAGAAGATTGCCCGTGCAGAATCTTCCGGTTTCCTGATTGTTGCTGTCGATCTTAAGCAGATTGTAACCCTGCCCCACAGCTACTTCCAGCCTGTTGGCCGTACCCGCCAGCGGGTTTATCTCCGGAATCACAATGTAGGACGTCCCGTTTGCCGTACAGCTGAAGCTGCCGTCGGACAAATCACCGATATAACTCACCCCGCCGGAACCCACAGAGGCATTGCCCCCATATATATTGAGGCTGCCGGGCAGCACACCGATGGCCACATTGCCTTCCACATGGTCGCTTCTTGTCATTTGATTCGTATATACGGAAAACAGGAAGGGATTATTCAAATCAGGCCTGGCAAAATTATCTGTGGGCGGGGCAAAGTTATACAACGGAATCGGTTCTGCCACATTCACCACAAAATCGCCGCCGGTAACACTTTCCAGTTCAGGTACGTTGGGGTCCGCATTTTCATTTGCATGGGTGGAAAACCCGTGGTCCGTAAACATGCTGCTTATCACCAGGGCTGAAGCCATGGTCACCACAACAAATTTGCTTACCTTCTCCCTCATTCCTAAAATTTTCATGTTTTTTACCCTCTATAAAACCCTGATCACTGCCTGCGGAATGCAATTTATCCATTCCTTTACATAATAAGACTCCTTTTTTTGGTAAAAAGGTTCAAAATTATTACAAATTGATTAACTACTTTATACCATATGGCTCTGTCAAAGTCAACACTCCATGGATCAAAACCCTCCTGGAAGTTCCTGCCGAGCCGTAACAGGTGGACAGGGACACAATGTTGGGGCGCCCTGAGAGATCCACATCAAATCCATAGTTGGAATTCTCCACTGCCCAGCCGGTATACTTGTCATAGTTTTCATCCGATGTAAACACCATGTATCTGTTGCTGTCTGATTTTGTCATATAATAGGAAAAAACCTCGTAAGTGTAAACCAGGTCCTCCGTATAGAGAAAAAAGCGGGGATTGGCGTCCAGCAGAGAAGGATCGTCTACCAGTTCTTTAAAAGCGCCGAACATACTGCCGTCCCTCATATTGTGGCCGAATACAAAAGTGTTCCTGTCGCTCCAGTCCGGGGCCGCGCCGCAATCCATGAATATACTGCCAGAGTTGCTCTTCCCGCCCTCAAAGGAATGCTTCAGGTAATAGTTGTTGTCCTCCCCCTGCACCACAGGATAGCTGACCTCCACCGCCGGGAAATAGAGCCAGCCCCGGAAATCATCGTTCATTCCCTTCAGCATTTCCATGTCAATAGCCAGGGGCGGGTACTGGGGCGGCAAAATCTCTACTGCCTCACCATTCTCATCCACCCCCGTGGTAACGGCAGAGGGGAGTTGAGCGTTCTCTGCCACCGCCGCGTCCAGCAAACGCTGGTGCTCTTCCTCTGCCCGTCTGTCGGATATGATGGACGTCACCAACTTGTAGCCGGAAAAGCCCACAGCCGCGGTCAAGAACAGGATGCCTGCCACATATTGCAGGATCTTCAGAGTTTGCTTTTTCAAAGGCATCTCCCCCTTTCCGTCAGCTTCTTTATTATAAAACAGTGTATCACATTTTTACAAATCTGTCATCTTGTATTTGATATCGGGGAAAGTATTTGTTATAATTGTCCATATACTTTGGCATTCAGTAAAATGACTCATGTGGCCCGCGCGCCGGCCCCATGGGTATCATTCAGGAAAGGAAATTACCATATGCTTCCAATTCACTTGATTTCCGTCCTTTTTTTGGGCATGATGTATTTTTTTATCTACCAGATGGACAAGAAGCCCTCCTATGATCCCAGGATTGTATTCCTGGTTCTGCTGGCGGGTGCTTTTTTGCTCCGCTGCATCTTTGCCGGGAGTTCCAGGGGTTTTGCCTCCGACACGGCCTGCTTCGCCAGTTGGGCCAATCTGGCCTATGAGGGGGGCATCCGAAATTTTTATGCCTCCGGCGTATTTGCCGACTATCCTCCCGGATTCGTGTATGTGCTGTATGTGATCGGGGCTATTTTTTCCGTATTTAAAGTTCCGTACCTGTCCGCACCCTGCCTGCTCCTGTTAAAGCTGCCCGCCATATTCTGTGACATGGCCACCGCCCTGTTCTTTTACAAGGTGGCTTCCAAAAAATTGCCTTCCCAGCAAGTGGTGATGCTGGCAGGATTATATCTGCTGAACCCGGCCATCCTCCTGAACTCCTCCATCTGGGGGCAGGTGGACTCCGTGTTCACCCTGGCCGTACTGCTGATGTGCTGGTTTTTGACGGAAAACCGAATGACTGCCGCCTATATCGTGTTCGGCGTGGGCGTGCTCCTTAAGCCCCAGACCCTGGTATTTGCCCCCGTGCTGCTCTACGGCATCGTGGACCGGGTTATTCTGTACGATTTCAGTTGGAGGAACTTCTTCCACAATCTGTTCTCCGGCCTGGCCGTGATCTGTTTCATGGTACTGGCCTGCATGCCCTTCGGCCTGGATCTGGTATTCATGCAATATACCGCTACCCTGGGCTCTTATCCCTATATTGCGGTAAATGCCTTCAACCTGTGGGGATTCTTTGGTCTGAACTGGGTTTCCCAGGACACGAGACTGCTGTTTTTCAGCTATCAGACCTGGGGCGTCATCATCATCATCCTGATTGTGCTGCTCTCGGCTCTGCTGTTTTTCCGGGCACAAAACAAGGAAAGCCGGTACTTCACCACCGCCGGTTTCCTGATCGTCTCCATGTTTCTGTTCTCGATCCGCATGCACGAGCGCTATCTGTACCCGGCACTGGCGCTGCTCCTGTTTGCCTACGCGCTGCGCCCCCTCAAGGAATTTCTGGAGGTTTATTTCGGATTTACCGTAATCCACCTGTATAACACCGCTTACATACTGTATTTTTATGATCCTGCCAACTATGACGGAAAAGCTCCGCTGATCCTGACCGTGTCCGCATGTATGGTCATCTGCGGTCTCTCCTTCTATTATATGCTGCTGCGCTACGACATCCGGCAGGTGTCCGACCGGGAGTCCTCCTTCACCTTCCTTCTCCCCTTCCGGCTGAAATGGCGCAGAAAGAAGTCCGCACCTGCACATTTCACCTATGATCCTGCCCCCAGTCAGGAAAAAATGCCCTTCCTGGTCCAGGATGCCATCCTTCTCTTTACTGTTATGGCAGTGTACAGCCTGGTGGCGTTCTGGGATCTGGGAAGTCTGAAAGCACCCCAGTCAGACGCCATGCTGCGGCAGGGCGACACGGTGGAATTGTACACCGGCGGAGAGCAGGCCGCCTCTTACCTGTACTGGTATCTGGGAAATTACGAGAACCGGAATTTCTCCCTGGAGTACAAAACGGTCCCGGAAGATGCCTGGCAGCCGGCGGGCGGCGGAGGACAGCTCACCATGACCAGCGTTTTCGCCTGGGGCCGCATGGAACTGCCGGAGAATTGTCATTATCTGCGTCTGACCTGCAATTCCGACAAGGCTTCGGTAATGGAACTGGCCCTGGCGGACGCCGCGGGGAACAGCTTTATGCCTGTAAACGCACCGGATTATCAGAAATTGTTTGACGAGAACGATACCTTCCCCGCAGACGGCATCAGCTTCCGCAACAGTACTTACTTTGACGAAATCTACCATGCACGGACAGCCTATGAGTTCCTGCACGGCCTGCCCACCTATGAGACCACTCATCCGCCTCTGGGCAAGGTGATTCTGTCCCTGGGCATTGTTTTCTTCGGCATGAACCCTTTCGGCTGGAGATTCATGGGAACTCTGCTGGGGATACTGATGCTGCCGGTGATCTACCTGTTGGCCCGCAATATCAGCAGGGACCGCCTGGCGGCAGGCTTTGCCTGTGTGTTGTTCGCCTTCGACTTCATGCATTTTGCCCAGACCAGACTGGCCACCATTGACGTGTTTGTGACTTTCTTTATCCTGTTGATGTACTATTTTATGTACCGTTACAGTCGGATGAGTTTTTACGACACCCCGCTGTGGAAAACCTTCCTCCCCCTGGGTGCCTGCGGCATCTCCATGGGACTGGGCATTGCCTGCAAGTGGACCGGCATGTATGCCGGAGCGGGACTGGCAGTGATATTCTTTCTTACATTGTATCGCAGATACCGGGAGTACCGTCTTGCTCTGAAGAAGCCCTCCGGGGGCCCCAACGGACTCCTCTACTCCAGGATCATCGCCACTTTCCGGGGCAATGCCCTTAAGACCATTGTCTTTTGCATGCTGTTTTTCGTGCTGATTCCCGGACTGATCTATCTGCTGTCCTACATTCCCTTCGTGGGTTGGGAGACGGGACTGTGGGAAAAAATGCTGGCTAACCAGAAATACATGTTTAGTTACCATGCCAATCTGCAGGACACCCACTATTACTCCTCCCACTGGTATGAGTGGCCCACCATGATCCGGCCCATCTTCTATTACTCCGGTATCATCGGCGACACTGCCAGAGAAGGAATCAGCGCCTTTGGCAACCCGCTGGTGTGGTGGGTGGGCATTCCCGCCTTTGCCTATATGCTTTATCTGGTATTCCGGAAAAAGGACCGCATCGCCCTGTTTCTGTGTATCGCCTACCTGGCTCAGTATCTGCCCTGGATGTTCGTGGACAGATGTACCTTTATCTACCACTATTTTCCCAGCGTGCCCTTCGTGGTGCTGATGATTCTGTATGCGGCACTCACCGTAAAAGATCTGCTGCCGGAAAAAAGATTCTACCTGGCCCTGGGGCTCTATGCCGCCGCTGCCATTGCCCTGTTTGCGCTGTTCTACCCGGTGCTGTCGGGACACACCGTGTCCATCAAGTATGTAGACACCTTCCTTCGCTGGATGAAGAGTTGGGTATTGATCTTTGGATAAGATTCACATTACTCAGGTGCAGAATTGAATCGCCGGGGATACGCTCCCCGGCAGCTTCAGTTTATCGTATCTGTTCCTGTCGTTTTTACCTCACCTTCTCTGAATGCATTTTCCATAAACTTCCTCATTTCGTCAGGTTTAAGTCTATCTCTTCAGTAGGCTGAATCAAATTTACATCATTTATACCAACAGACAATATTTTTTTCAATTTGTATCAAAAGCCCAATTTTAAATACCACATCATCAGATGCGATTCCCCGCTCAGCACATGTTGAAATACTTTCCCATAACTGAATCCCTCATAAACAAAAAAGTGCAAAGCCATTGACAACTCAATAGGCTTCACACTCTACTTTGTGATATATGTTATTCCGTCAATAGGTTATCCCTGTATCTAAATTATTGCGGTATTAATTCATTCATCTTGAGAATTTCTTCCACCGTGTCCAAGCCATCTTGCAATCTGGCCAGCTTTTTATTGGTGTTCAGTTCAAAAAGTTTCTGTGAAAGCTGTAACTCTGTCAGCTGCTCATGCATTTTGTTTTGCCTGACCTCCATCACTTCTAAGCGGTTATCCATCTTATCAAAACGTTCGTCCATCTTATCGAGACGTTCGTCCATCTTATCAAAGCGGCCCTGCATTTGAACTACGGTTTCTAATAATTTGTTAAGTTTTTCACTATCTGTCATGTGCTTGTACCTCCCAGCAAAAAGAGTATATCACATTTTGAGTGTAAAGTCTATTGAATTGACAAGGTGCTTTGGTATGTGATGCTGTTTGATTTATTAAAGGATATTGCATTGTACATAAAAGTACGTAATATAGCGAAAAGAAATATATATGTTTGCAGAGTATTTAATATGAAAGCTATTTTGAAAGGGGAAAATGAGACCATCCCAAGTTTCGTGCAGACTCAAAAACTGATAAAAGATTTGTGAATAATTAAGATTAAAATCACCTCAAAAACAAAAAGCCTGGACATCCCGATTATTCAAGACTTCCCAGACTTCTAAAAATAGCGAGAGGGGGATTCGAACCCTCGACACCACGGGTATGAACCGTGTGCTCTAGCCAACTGAGCTATCTCGCCAAAATGGAACCTATAGGGCTCGAACCTATGACCCTCTGCTTGTAAGGCAGATGCTCTCCCAGCTGAGCTAAGATTCCTCAAGCCGGCTGCACTTGCAACCGACTTGATTAGTATACTATGGACAGACAAGTTTGTCAACCACAATTTTACAAATTTGGCCTACATTTTCTCCGGAGCCTCAAAACCCAGCACCTGGATACAGGTTTCCAGCACATCCCGGGTCAGAAGCAGCAGCGCCACCAGGCTCTCCTTCTGCGCCTGATCTTCCTCCGCCAGGATCTTGGTTTCGTGGTAGAAATGATTGAATGCATTAGCCAGGTCGTAGATAAAAGCACATACCTTATGAGGAGCCGCCTCCTCACTGGCGCTCTCCATCATGGCGTTAAAGCCGGACAACTGCATCATCAACTGTTTCTGGGCCTCTCCTGCCGCCGCCAGCAACTCCAGTTCTTCCTCCCGGTCCAGGCTGCCGCCCTGCTCCACATACTTGGAAAGGATGGACTTGATCCGCACAATGGTATACAGGATATAGGGGCCGGTATCACCTTCAAAGGAGGTAAAGCGGTCCATGTCAAAGATATAGTCCTTGGATGCCTGGTTGGACAGATCTCCGTATAGCAAAGCCGAGATAGCCACCATATCCGCCACTTCCCTGGCCTCCTCCTCGCTCATCTCCCGGCCTTCCCGGATCTTGCGCAGCATCTCCTCCTTGGTTTCCTGGATCAGAACCTCCAGACGCATCACACCGCCGTCCCTGGTTTTGAAGGGCTTGCCGTCCTTGCCGTTGACAGTGCCGAAGCCGATCCATCTGAGCTGGGTTTCGGGTTCCACCAGGCCGGTTTTCCGGGCACAGCGGAAGATCTGGTCAAAGTACAGATCCTGACGCTTGTCCGTAAGATAAATGATCTGATCCGGATGATACAGGCGCATACGTTCCAGAATCGTAGCAAGATCCGATGTATTATACAGGGCCGCGCCGTCAGACTTCAGAATCATGCAGGGCGGTACCTCTTTGGTGTCCGTCTCTTCCTTCACATCCACCACCAGGGCACCCTCGCTGATATAGGCATAGCCGTTATCCTTCATGTCCTGCACCATCTCCGGGATCAGGTCGCGCACATCACTTTCACCCTTCCACAGGTCAAATTCCACATTCAGACTGCCGTACACTTTCTTTAAGTCTGCCACGGACACATTCATAATATGCTGCCACAGGGCGCGATAGCCCCTTACGCCGGTCTGCAGCTTGTAGGTAGCTTCCATGGCCCGGGCCTTGTACGACGGGTCCTCCTTGGATTTCTGGCTGGAGGCCGGGTAGATTTCCTCCAGTTCGGATATGGTGAAGGGCGGTTCGGAAGGATACTCCCCCTCATAACTGTCATCAAAATACACCAGTTCCGGCTGACGCTCCTGGATTCCCAGGGTCACCAGGCCCATTTGCAGTCCCCAGTCCCCCAGGTGGGCATCCCCGATGACCTCATGGCCGGCGTACCGGCAGATCCGCTTGATACTCTCGCCGATAACGGCCGAGCGCAGGTGTCCTACATGCAAAGGCTTGGCCACATTGGCCCCGCCGTAATCTATCATGATTTTCCGGGGCTTGGACGGCTCTTCCAGACCAAATTTCTCCGCTCTGCGCATCTCCTCCAGGTACTCCCGCAGATATTCTCCCGAGATTTTCAAATTTAAAAAGCCAGGGGCCACCGCCTCTGCCTGGGAGAACACCCTGCTGTCCCGCAGCTTTTCCGCCACCTCGCCTGCAATCGCAAGGGGCGCCTTCCTGAACTTCTTGGCTCCTGCCATGGCTCCGTTACATTGGTATTCACACAGGTCCGGACGGTTGGACAATGTCACGCGTCCCAACCGGCTTCCCGCCTCCGCCTCCCCGTATCCGGCCGCCTCAAAAGCCGCCTGCATCTCCTCAGATATGATATCCAACCACTTTTTCATAAGCACGCTCTCCTCGCCACACAAAATTATGGGCCCATTATAGCCTTTTTTTCTCTGCGTGGCAACAGGAAATTTCAAAATACAGGAAATAGGGAAGTTTCACTTCCCGGCCCGTCTGGAAAACACGCAGCCGCAGTAGTCCTGGCGGTACAGTTCATACTTTGCGGACAATTCCACCGATCTCTTATATCCGTTTTTCTTCTTAAAATCCGAAGGCAGCCAGGGCACGCCATATGTAGCCGCCAGCTCCTCCCCCAACCGATTGAGCAGCGGCGCGTTTTTTAAGGGGCTGATGGACAGAGTGGTGGCAAAGTAATCCGCTTCCGCCGCCTGCGCCTGCCGGGCCGTCTCCTCCAGCCGCAGCCGGAAGCATCCTTCACAGCGCTCCCCTCCCTCCGGACAGTCTTCCAAGCCCCTGGCCATACCGAAGAACCGCTCGGGCAGGTATTCGCCCTCCATCACCTGAATGGGGAAGCCAATGCCCTCCCGATTGAAACAGGCGATCAGATGTTTTTGCTCCGCCAGCCGATGCCTGTATTCCTCCTCAAAGGAAATATTGGGGTTATAATAAAATACCGTGACCTGAAAATACCCACTCAGGTATTCCAGCACATAGCTGCTGCAGGGGGCGCAGCAACTGTGCAGAAACAGCCGCTTCTCCCCCCTGGTCAGCCCTGACAGTATATAGTCCAGCTCCCGCTGGTAATTTCTTTGGTTCATGATAAATACCTCTTACCGATTCAGTGTTTTGCGCCCGTCTTGACGGCTTCTTCGTATAAACACTGCACTTTCTTCCAGTGGATCAGGTTAAACCAGCCCTCCAGATAGGCCGCGCGCAGATTCTGGTACTGCAGGTAATAGGCATGTTCCCACACGTCCACCAGTAATATGGGCGTCACCTCTGACATATCCGGCACATTCTGGTTGGGGGTCTGCAGGATGGAAAGTCTGCCGTCCTTATCCGTAACCAGCCAGGCCCACCCGGAGCCGAACTGGGACATTGCCGCCTGCTTCATCTGCTCCTTCCACTGGTTATAGCTGCCGAAATCCCTGTTGATGGCATCCGCCAACGCACCTTCCGGCATCTGACCCATGGGCTGGCGCATGGTTCCAAAATACAGTTCATGGTTGAACACACCGCCTCCATTGTTGCGGATCGGGGTCTGGGCCGCCGCCGGAAGGCTGTCCAGACTCATCAGCAGTTCCTTCAGGCTTTTCTTCTGCAACTCAGGATAGTCTGCCAGCGCGCTGTTCAGGTTATCCACATATGTCTTGTAATGCTTGTCGTGGTGAAAGTGCAGCGTCTTTTCATCTAAAATCGGGGTCAACGCGTCATAGTCGTAGGGTAGCGGCTGCACTACAAAGGGATAGGTTTCTGCCTGCATAATCTCCTCCTTTTGTGGGGTTACCACAAGATACTGTTTTAGCTTAGTGTATGCCGTTTTTCCCAACTTTAATCATTACGCGCCTGCAAATTTGCCGCTTCCGCAATCTCTATCCTGCCTTCATCTTCCTGCGCCATCGGAAAGGCCAGCGTCACTTTGAACAGATCTCCGTCTGTGGTAAGCTGCATGCTCCCTCCCTGCAGTTCCGTCAGACTTCTGGCAATGGCCAATCCCAGGCCGCTGCCCTCGGTGTGCCTGGACTTATCTCCCCGCACAAAACGTTCCATCAGTTCTTCGGCATCCATTTCCAGAGGATGACTGGATATATTTTTAAAAACCAGGACGGCCTGCCCTTCATGGGTCTCCAGATTCAGATACACCCGGGTGCCGCTCTGGGCGTATTTACAGATATTCGTCATCAGATTGTCCAGTATTCTCCACAACATCCGGGTGTCCGCCATGATCCATACAGGCTCCTGTCCCTGCCGAATAATCAGGTCAATCTCTCTCTCCTGCAGTCTCTGTTCGAATTCTCCCATTGCCTGGCTGAGCAGCACGCCCGCCTGGCAGCGCTCCAAATGTACCTCCAGATTGCCGGTGGCTGCCTTGGACACCTCCATCAGGTCTTCAATCAGCTTTTTCAGCCTGGTGGACTGTCTGTGCAGCACCTGGGCATACTCCGTAATCTTCTCATTATCCGAAGGTTCCCGGCCGATCAGGTCTGCATAGTTAATAATGGAAGTCAGGGGCGTCTTGATATCATGGGAAACATTGGTAATCAATTCCGTCTTCAGGTGTTCGCTCTTCATCCGATCTTCCACCGCATCCGCCACCACCTGAGATATGGCATTTAAATCCCTGCCAAACCGCAGAGCTTCCCCCTTTATACCCTCCAATGGAATCTGGTAGCCCAGGTTCCCTTTGGCCAGTTCCCTGCCGGAAGTTCGAAGCCGTTCCATCCCTCTGGCCGTCCGCAGTACCAGGGGCACCAAAACCGATTTTTCCAGAATCCACAGCCCCCAGACCAGAAAAGCGCCGCCTCCTGCAGTCAGCCATGTCCTCAGGGCTTCCAGGCCCTTCCCCTGCATCACCCGGTACTGGGCCACCCCCAGCAGGGCCGCCTCCAGCCCGCAGACCAGTATCAGGATAAGCACAGCCTTCCTGGGCCAGGACAACTGCTCCAGCGCCTCCCTGGGCTTTCTGCACACCTTCATAAGCAGGCCCCTCTGTCCGATATGTCCGATCCTCCTGTATCGGGTCAGGTGCAGTGCAAAACCAGTGGCCAGAATCCCCCATAACAGTCCGCAAAACGTCCAGTCTCGGATGCTCTGACCCAGCAGTGCCTTAACGTGCTCAGATCCCTCCTCCCAGTTGAGGGGAATCTCCCATATCTGCGGCAGCCTGCACTCCCACAGCCACAGCAGCAACGCCATACTCCCCCAGAGTAAAAACACCTTCCATGGTTTTCCGGACATCCTTTTTCCCTGCTTCCCGCGTTTTTCCAATCCCTGCCCCACAGCCATGATAAAAGAACGCAGAATGCCCCCGGCCAGAACCAGCGCAACCACTGCCGACACGTAAAATCCTCTGGCCCATACCCGCAGATCCTGGGGCAGGCCCTCCAGATCAATACAGACATTATGTATCTGGTCTGTATGCAGATAGGCAATCCTGACCAGATAACCCGAAGGTTCCTCATTTCCCTCTTCCGGGAACTGAAAGGTATACTCCAGTGTCCTGCCTTCCAGTCTGAGAATCTGTTCTCCTTCCTCAGTCCTGTAATTTCCTCCCACACGCCTGCCGGATACCTTGTGAATAATATAGTTTACATTTTCATCCTCTGCGTAAACATTTACCTGCTCCATACCCTGGGATAAATAAATATTCATGATGTTTTCGGCATGGGTCCGGGCCAGATTTTCCAGCGCAAGTATCCGATTGTCGTCCTGCCGTCTGAAATCCTCCAGGCGCGTACAGCAGATGCCGGCGGACAGACAGAATACGGATACCCCTATCAAAGACACCATTACCAGGTACAGGAAACACTTTGAAACCGTGTTCATTCTCATATACTGATGCCCCCTTCCATTTTGTAGCCCTGTCCCCAGACCACCTTCAGATAACGGGGATCCGCGGGATTAATCTCCAGCTTTTCCCGCAGATGCCGGATATGCACCGCCACCGTGCCCTCGCTGCCGATGGGCTGGTCCTTCCACACCTGCTGATAAATCTCCGCCGGGGAAAAGACCTGACCCGGATGCGCCATCAGCAGTTTCAGGATCTCGTATTCCGTGGGGGTGAGATTGATCTCCTCCCCGTCCAGAAAAACCGTCTTGCCTGTGTCGTCAAGCTGGATGCCTCCGATCCTCAGCATTCCGCCTTTCCGGGAACCACTGCCCAATTGTATATACCGCCGCAGTTGGGAACGGACTCTGGCGCAGACCTCCATGGGATTAAATGGCTTGGTAATATAATCGTCCGCCCCTGCATTCAGCCCTAATATCTTATCCAAATCCTCTCCCTTGGCCGTGAGCAAAATAACGGGTACATTGGAAAACTGCCGGATACGGTTCATGGCTTCCAGTCCATCCATCCGGGGCATCATCACATCCATCAGAATCAGCTGCAATTCCTGCCGGCCGGCTATTTCCAGCGCTTCCTGCCCGTCATATGCTTTATGGAAACAATAATCCGGCTGGTTCAGATAAATCTCCAGCGCATTCACAATATCTTTCTCATCGTCACACAGCAGTATATGATACATGGTCTTCTCCTGTCGAATTACTTTTACAGGCAATATTATATGTATGCAGCCCGGGCATATACCCTCGACACATATCTGTACCAATACTGCCTTTTTGCTTTATTATACAGGAAAATCCGCTGCATGAATATAGCCCAAACTTTAATATTTGTTTAAGGTGTCCGTTCCTCTTCCTGCCCGGCGCCATATAATCGGACCATGTTTTCCGCCGCGCCAAGAATCGCAGTCCTGACGGACTCCGGCTCCAGCACCCTGGCCCTGTCCCCAAATCCCAGCAACCATGACAGAAGGTGATCCTCATTAGTGTATTCCTCCTCAAACAGCAGCAGGCCATCCTCCCGCTCCGCAAAGCAATGCGGCCCAAAACTCTCGATCAGACGCCATTTAACCTCCGGAGAAAAGAGAACTTTTACATGAATACCACCTGGAAATATCTTTTCATCTGAAAAGTCCGGCCGGGAAATCTTCCTTTCTGAAAATTCCTGCCCGGACACCGCCACATGGTCCATGCGGTTCAATTTAAAAAGACGGTAGTCCCGGCGCGTAATATCGGAATTCCAACAGCCGTCTGCCCTCTATGGCCGATTGGATCCTTTCTATCTTCGAGGCCAGGGAGCCCTTGTACCAGGAGGACAAATCAATCCAGATATAGTCCCTCCCACTCACACTGTCCAGTCCCCGGAGCCCTTCCAGAATCTCCCGCATCTCCCGGCCGGACAGCAGTGTCCTCTCCAGCCGGTAGTTCTCCATGATAGAGATACCGCCGTTTATTCCCTGCCTGGTACAGATCGAAATTCCGGCCCTGCACAAAGAATCGATATACCGGCCAATGGCCCTTCTGGATACCTCAAAATGTTCCGCCAGTTTTTCTATCCCATTACAGGAAGTCGTCATATGCTGCCCGGCTTCCCCCCACATATTTGGCCCGGGTACGGGCACAGACCACATGGGCCTGTCCGATCCTCCTCTGCCTGGTACGAACCGGCACCGCCACCGGCGCAAGGTGCATACCGATCAAAGTATCTCCGATATCCACCCCCGCCTGGGCCACAATCCCTTCCACCGCCACAGGTTCCTGCATATGGCGGTATGCGGCCGTGGCAAAAGCGCCTCCTGCCTTTAGCTGCGGTACCGCATTGACTCTGGCCAGACGATGTTCTTTCATACAGGCTTTCTCAATAATCAGACTCCGATTCAGATGTTCACAGCACTGGCAGGCCAGGTAAATTCCTCTTTCCCTGCAAAAAAGATGGGCTGTCCGAAACAGGCATTCCCCGATCTCCTGACTGGAATAAGTGCCGATACGTCCCCCTGCCACCTCGCTGGTAGAGCAGCCGATTACCAGAATATCTCCCTGTTCCAGACGCGACGCGTCATATAACTCACCAAGTATATCCCTTAGCTGTATCTGAATCTCCTCAAAATGCCCATATCTTTCCTGTGAAATACCCTTTGTACTCATATCACTTTTAAAATCCTTTCTTTTTCAAGTCGGATACAATATGCAGATAAAAGTCCGTGATATCCCCTTCGCCGCTGACATCCATGCGGCGGCGGCGCAGATCGACCTCATCACAGTGGGATATTCCCCGTCTGCCGCCACCTTTGTAAACGCCCATAAAATTCGTCCATGTTACTGCCCGCGGAGCCAGCAGGCCATCGTTATCGCCTTCAACCGCATGTACTACAAGCCACGGTAAACACATTGCAATATCAGAAGTAAAACCCTTCATCACAAATCCGAAACTCTGATAATATACCTGGGGATCATCGGGATTTTCGATGTTAAACTTTTCCGCTGATGTGGTTTTGAACATATTGATCGCGCTAAAAGTATCGGGACTTTTATCTCCCATCAGCCTGAACCACAGATCAGCGGCTTTGCAGCCGAATTTCACCACGGGAATGGGGATTCTCATAAGTTTATCCACGGTCAGTGAACCATTATGAGGCGTAGAAAGCGTTGTCAGCGAAGCGACTTTTCCGCCGCAGCCCATTGACGAGATCAGATATCTCGCCTCAAGTCCCCCTTTTGAGTGGGCGATTATATTGACCTTTTCCGCACCCGTTTCCGCAAGCACCTGGTTAAGTCTTGACCTAAGCTGCGCTGCGTTGCTTTCCACCGAGCCGCCGCCGTCCTGGCCGCCGAAACAGACTCTTGCACCGTTTTCCTCAAGAACCCCGGGAATCCTGCCCCAGTAGCACAGCCTTCTGCGGTCGCGAAAGCCCATTCCGTGAACCATTAGAATAGGGTAAAAAGTATCCGCCGTCATATTCTTTCCTCCCTGTTCCAATCGGGCACTTCCGTTTTACATTTCCATTGGCGGAAAACCGGCCCTCCATGATTATCATAATGATACTTTTTTTTTGACATAACTTACCTCATATGGTATAAATTTTTAAAGTAACAGGAAATGCAAACTTTAAACTGCCGTTATATCCGCGTTTAATTCGGAAATTTTATGAGAGAGGGGGCACATGGATGCCTGGAAAATATAAATTGGGTTTTGATATCTGGGGGCTGCTTTTGTTTCTGGGTATTATGGTTCCCAATTTTATCTGGTTTGCGGTTCCTGCCCCCAATGATCTCTTGAGGACAGATTCTGTTACCGGGACACTTGACGCAATCGGTTCCGTCTTTCAGGTACTGATGGTTATTGCCCTTTGCGCCTGTCAAAACAGAGGGCGGAAACCGCTGGGATTCACGTTTCTGATTGCTGCCGTGTTGATTTGCTGCCTGCTCTATTTTGCCAGCTGGATCATGTATTACAGAGGCATGGCAAATTCGGTTGTGCTGTTGGGTCTGACCGTTCCCCCCTGTCTGGCCTTTATGTGTTTTTCACTTGATCGAAAAAATATGTTAGCATTACTTTCCGCCACTGTTTTTTTCATATGTCATTTGGCCCATGCAATTATCAACTTTATTGCCTGATCCGGAATGTGCCGTAATAATCGTATAACTATAGGCATTTACCGTCAGTATATAATGGTCCACATTCACATACCAATTTTTCCCCTTCCGTATTATTACTGCATCGGCAGAATTGATTTGAGTCTTACACCAGTCAACCACATCATCCGTATCTAATGACAGATTTCTTTTAATACGTTCTACACCTAATTCGGTTGTATGCAGTTTATCCAGATTCTTAAGCAATTCATGATCTGTATTCATTTTTTCAACGCCCCTTTCCATTATAGACTCTAACCCTTCAAAACAATAAATATGCCGTAAGTATGGTTTCCCCTGAGCTTTCCCCGGTATAAATTGTTCCCATTGGATATTGCAAACCCTGCTGCGGAAAAACAATGGGATACAAATTCATATAGCATAGTATAACATAAAACGTATGGGAATTGTGAACTGATTAAAATGCTTTCAAAAAAGCCGCCCGTTTTTTCATGTAGGACGGCTCTTTGCGATATGACCACGGGCCCCGAACCGTCAGGCAATCCGCTGCAGTAAAATGGCGGCATGGTTGACTGCCTGGTTGTCAATTCCCGTTCCTGCCAGATAGTCTGCACTGGACGACTTGTTGCGCAGTACCACGGTTGATCCGGCGGTAATGGATGTGATAAACATACCCGTCAGTTCGGCGCGTTCCGTGTTGACCGCATCGTCCGAGTATATTCCGAAAAACGACAGAGGATTTTCCACGCCGTTGATGGCAACTGCATAGGCAATATTTTCCAGTCCTGCGGCAGGACGAATCAACAGGGTATAGTCTATTCTGTAGATTCCCTCTGTATTGACGGTGATCTCCGAGGTATTCGGGGTAAATGAAAAATCGCCGGACTGAAACGCGAGCAGAAATCGAACGTTATCTTCGGGAGCAACCGTCTGGAATCCTCCCTGCATAACCGCGTTAAAATATACCGGCTGAATCCCCGGGCCAATGGGGCCGGGCTCCCCCCGGGGGCCTGCTTCTCCGGGCCCATATCTCCCCTTGGGCCTGTTTCTCCTCTCGGTCCCGCCGGGCCCTGAGGGCCTGCTTCTCCTCTCGGTCCTGCTTCTCCCTGTGCGCCCGTTTCTCCTTGTGGTCCTGCCGGGCCTTGCGGACCTATTTCTCCCTGCGGCCCCATCTCTCCTCTCGGTCCCGCCGGGCCCTGGGGGCCTGCTTCTCCCTGCGGCCCCATCTCTCCTCTCGGTCCCGCCGGACCCTGAGGGCCTGTTTCTCCCTGCTGTCCCGCAGGACCTTGCAAACCAGGCTCTCCCTGCGGCCCGGCAGGGCCCTGGGGACCTGCCGGCCCCTGACAGCAGCGACAGCAGCAGGATCTATTACATTCATTATACATTTCCGATTCACCTCTCTGCACCTGACCATATTCCTATTTTCATTTTATGCATCCAGGTGCTGTCGGTGCAGCATATCAAGAAGATCCGCCCTTGTCTCAAAGCCGGCGGATTCCTTCAACAAAGGCCTTAAGCCTTCCTTTCTGGGAGCCGATGGAAAGACTCCGATCATAAAAATCCAAAAATGCCTCCAGCGGCAGCCATCTGCAGGCGATCGTCTCCCCCTCCTGCAGCACAATTCTCTCCTTGGGCCAGTCCGTCACCAGCAGATAGCCCTGGTATATGGCGTGGTGTTCCCTGCATACGACACGGTATAGTTCCCGCAATTCCCCTGCTGCCTCAATGCCTGTCTCTTCCCGCAGTTCCCGGCAGGCCCCGGTAAGGGCATCCTCTCCCTTCAGGGCACTGCCCCCTGCGCCGATCTCCCAATTACCGGGAGATACTTCCTTTTCCCAGGAACGCTGCATCAGTAAAAAATCCCCGTCCGTTCCCCGCACTACCACCTCACAGACCAGATGGTATACTCCGTCCGGAATTTTCTGTCCCCGGACCAGGTCAAATCCCAGCTTTTCTCCTGCCTCGTTATATGCGTCCCACAGTTCCATCTCATTCTCCCTCTATCTGCGCTCCCCAAACTCCCATGCAGCCGCGCAGGGCCGATATTTTTCACCGTTCCCAAACGCACAGCATAATTGCCACGGAAACCCCCGCGCCTTTGCCGGACTCCCATGGCAATTCTTATGCCTGTGATATTATTACTGAATCGCCCTGTGGATCTCCTGCAGGGACATTACACCGATTTCGCCCTCCTTGATCACTGTGCGGATACCCTCGGCCGTGGCCTTGGCCGCCGCCATTGTAGTCATATAAGGTACTCTAGCCTTAATGGCTGTCTTGCGGATATAGCTGTCGTCAAACCGCTTCTCTTCCTTGGTGGCCGGGGTGTTCACGATCAGCTGAATCTTGCCGTTCATCACCTCGTCCACAATATTGGGCCTGCCCTCCTGCATCTTGTTGATATGCTTCGCCGCAATACCGTTCTTGATCAGCAGTTCATAGGTGGTTCCGGTGGCCAGGATGTTGAAACCGCATTCCGCAAAGATACCCGCAATCTCCACCACTTCAGGCTTGTCCTTGCTGCTGACGGAAAACAGTACTGTACCCGAGGTGGGCAGCTTGGTCTGGGTAGCTTCCTGGGCCTTGAAGAAGGCCTCCCCCACATTGGTGGCAAGTCCCAGCACCTCTCCGGTGGAACGCATCTCAGGCCCCAGCACCGGATCCACTTCCTGGAACATATTGAAGGGGAACACCGCCTCTTTTACCCCGTAATATACGGGCTTTACTTCTTTCATTCCCTCGATGGGAGAGGACTCGCCCGTCAATTCCCGGGTCATGATCCGGGTGGCCAGCTTCACCATCTGTATGCCACAGACTTTGGAAACCAGAGGCACGGTGCGGGACGCCCTGGGGTTGGCCTCCAGCACATATACCTTGCCGTCCTCAATGGCATACTGCATGTTCATCAGACCGCATACTCCCATCTCCTGAGCGATCCTGCGGGTATAGTCTCTGATGGTGGCCACCAATTCTGCAGAAATGTTTTTGGAGGGCAGGATACAGGCCGAGTCACCGGAATGTACTCCCGCCAGTTCGATATGCTCCATCACCGCAGGCACATAGGCATACGCACCGTCCGCAATGGCATCCGCCTCGCACTCCGTAGCATGGCGCAGAAATCTGTCAATCAGGATGGGACGGTCCGGGGTCACGCCCACAGCCGCCGCCATATACTGCTTCAGGCTCTCCGGCTCGCTGACCACCTCCATCCCCCGGCCTCCCAGCACATAGGAAGGGCGCACCATAACGGGATAGCCGATTCTGTCGGCGATTTCCAAAGCCTCCGACACATCTACCGCCATCCCGGCCTCCGGCATGGGGATCTCCAGCTTCTCCATCATGCCCCGGAACAAGTCTCTGTCCTCAGCCATGTCGATGACCTCCGGGGAAGTGCCCAATATCCGCACACCGTTCTTTTTCAGATCCGCCGCCAGATTCAGGGGGGTCTGTCCGCCGAATTGGGCGATGACACCCACCGGCTGCTCCTTCTCATAGATGCTCAGCACATCCTCCAGCGTCAAAGGCTCAAAATACAGCTTGTCCGAGGTGTCATAATCCGTGGACACAGTCTCCGGGTTGCAGTTCACAATAATGGTCTCAAAACCCAGTTCCTTCAGGGCAAATGCCGCATGCACGCAGCAGTAGTCAAACTCGATCCCCTGGCCAATGCGGTTAGGGCCGCCGCCCAGGATCATAATTTTCTTTTTATCGGAAGATACCGTTTTATCCGGCGCATTGTAGGTGGAATAATAGTAGGCATTGTTCTGGGTGCCGAACACATGCACCGGCTCCCAACTCTCTGTGATGCCATAACCTATGCGGGTCCTGCGGATTTCCTCCTCCGGCACCTCCAAAAGCCTGCTCAGATAACGGTCTGCAAAACCGTTCTTCTTGGCATGTTCCAGCACGGCCTTCTCCGGCACGCTGCCCTTCATGGCCAGCAGCGCTTCCTCTTCCTCCACCAGTTCCTTCATCTGCTCAATAAAGTAATGTTTGATTTTGGTAAGTTTGAACAGTTCTTCGACCGTGGCTCCTTTTCTCAGAGCCTCATACATGATAAACTGCCTCTCGCTGGTGGGATATACCAGCAGCTTCAGCAATTCCTCTTTGCTTTTCTCGTGGAAATCCTTGGCAAAGCCCAGGCCGTAACGTCCGATTTCCAGACTGCGGATGGCTTTCTGAAACGCCTCCTTATAGGTTTTGCCAATGCTCATAACTTCGCCCACGGCCCGCATCTGGGTGCCCAGTTTATCCTCACTGTCCTTAAATTTCTCAAAGGCCCACCGGGCAAACTTGATTACCACATAATCCCCGCCGGGTACATACTTGTCCAATGTGCCGCACACGCCGCAGGGAATCTCGTCCAGGGTCAGACCCGCCGCCAACATGGCGGACACCAGGGCAATGGGGAATCCCGTGGCCTTGCTGGCCAAAGCCGAAGAGCGGGAAGTCCTGGGATTGATCTCGATAACCACGATACGGTCGCTGACGGGATCATGGGCAAACTGCACATTGGTGCCGCCGATTACCTCCACCTCGTTCACAATCTTGTAGGCCTGCTCCTGAAGCCGGGCCTGCAATTCCGGGGAAATGGTCAGCATGGGGGCAGAGCAGAAAGAGTCTCCGGTATGTACCCCCAGAGGATCAATGTTCTCGATAAAGCAGACGGTGATCATATTGCCTCTGGCGTCCCGCACCACTTCCAGTTCCAACTCTTCCCAGCCCAGAATGGATTCCTCCACCAGCACCTGTCCCACCAGGGAAGCCTGCAGGCCCCGGGAGCAGACTGTCCGCAGTTCCTCCACATTGTACACCAGACCGCCGCCTGCGCCGCCCATGGTATAGGCCGGGCGCAGTACCACCGGATAGCCCAGTCTGTCGGCAATGGCCAGTGCCTCCTCCACAGAGTAGGCCACCTCACTGCGGGCCATCTCGATCCCCAGCTTGTTCATGGTCTTTTTAAATTCTACGCGGTCCTCTCCCCGTTCGATGGCGTCCACCTGCACACCGATCACTTTCACATTGTACTTGTCCAGCACGCCCGCGCTTGCCAGTTCGGAGCAGAGGTTTAAACCGGACTGCCCGCCCAGGTTGGGAAGAATTGCGTCCGGCCGCTCCTTGGCAATGATCTGCTCCAGCCGTTTCACATTCAGGGGCTCAATATAAGTCACATCCGCGATCCCCGGGTCGGTCATAATCGTGGCCGGGTTGGAATTCACCAGCACAATCTGGTATCCAAGCTGCCGCAGCGCCTTGCAGGCCTGGGTGCCGGAATAGTCAAACTCGCAGGCCTGGCCGATGATGATGGGGCCCGATCCGATAATCAGTACTTTTTTGATGTCCATTCTTTTACTCATATTCATCCTCCCATTGAAGATCCGTTGTTCTTGGCACGCAAAAGCCATAAGAAAAGCCAGTATAAAACTACTGGCTTATTCTGTCAATATATGTGATCGAAGCACTGATAGAAAAAAGGGAATAGAAAGCCCTGCACATTTTTGCCGGCATATTCATCTGTCTGCCCGTGTACGCAACTCTCATTCTTCCCCTCCGCCTCAAATCATTTTTTCTATTATAGCGAAAAAGGCTGACTTCGTAAATAGGAAAATAGGCATTTGATAAAATTCAGAATATTCCTCTCCCCATGTCTAATTTTCCAGATTTATCAGAGCATAGATCTCCTCCTCCGAGGGCCCTTTGCTGCTGATTTCCACCAGCACATTGTCCCTGTACAGGATATTGATGCTGGTGCGCCTGCCCGAAGCGTCTCCTTCCTCCGATGCCTGCCAGGTTCTGGCGGCCACGATCTCAGGAGTGATCTGGTCCGGGCTGAAGGTGGCGTTGGTCAATAATATATACAATTCCTGAGGCACGCTTTCGCTCCAGGGAATGGTATACAGCCCCATGTCATATTCCTCCGGCTTCTCCACATCCACCAGCCAGTCGCTGACACTCTCATCCGCCTGCCTGCAGACTATGGCAATCTCCTCCATCCCCTTATTCCAGGTGACACGCAGGGCTGACGGAGAAAGACTTCCGCAGGTATAACCATATCCCTCCGGCACCGGCACATCCACATAGCGTCCAAAGACCGCGTCGGCCCGGGCCTCCTCCCATGTCAGTTCCCTTACGCTCTCTGATTGGGTCAGATTCTCTTTCTCTACCTGCAAATCCGTCAGCAGGGGCGACTCCTCCATCGCCCCCTCCCCCCTGTCCTCCCGGACCGGGCTGCCCGCAGTCTGCTCCGTATCTATGCCGCTTTCCATACTCCCATCATATGCGACCCCCTGATCCGGGGGCGTCTCCTCGGGAACCGTCTCCAGGGACATTTGCTCTGCTTCCCCTTCCGTAAGCGCCGCCTCCATGGCTGCTCCATTTGCGCTGGGGGCGCCCTCTGTATCGCTTCCTGTACTTCCCATGCGGGGCATAAACTGCAGAGCCGCATAGCCCAGCCCCACGCAGAACACCAGGCTGGCCGCCACCGCCAGAGTGCCGCCCACCCAGGGCTTTACCCTGCGGGACCGCCCAGCCCGCCGCGCTTCTTCCACATATGTCTCATCGATCTCCCCGATCTCCCGGAACAGATCTTCTCTGCTGATTCTACCCATATTTACTGTCCCTTTCTGATTTTCAGCTCCGCGGCTCTTTCTGATCACACCTGCACGCCCTGGGTTTCCAGATATGCTCTCAGTTCCTGCCTGACCCGGAACAGGGTGGTCTTGACCTTACTCTCGCCCACGCCCAGCCTCTGCGCAATCTCTTTGACGGAATCCGCGTAATAGTATCTACGCACAAATATGACCCTTGTCTCTGCCTTCAGTTTTTCCAGAAATTCATTTATCATTCCTGCAATTTCCCCGGCAATGTAAGAATCTTCCACGGAACAGGGCGAGGCCAGACATTCCTCCAATTCCTCCAGCACCAGATCAAACTGACTGTTGCGCTTGCCCGCCCGGTTGTACTCATAGCGGTTCAGCGCAATATTCCGGCTGATTCTACTGAGGAAAGCGGAAAAAATATTGGGTCTGGTGGGAGGTATGGAGTTCCACACCGCCACATAAGTGTCGTTTTCACACTCCTGGGCATCCTCGTAACTTCCCACAATACGCAGAGCAATACTGCGGCACAGACGGCCATATTTCTCGGCGGTCCGGGTGATGGCCTCCTCCGAGCGCTCAAAATACAGATCTATAATCTTGCTGTCCTCCATCATCCTCCGTGATTCCTCTCATGATCCGCAGACGCCGCCGTCCGGAGCGCCTCTGCCCCGCGCGCGGTTTAACGCATAGATGCGTTCACCCTGATTGACAGTAAATATTCCAAACGGTTACAAATCAAACAACTTTCCTGTCTGGATCCCCTTGGCCAGAAGCCGTTCTCCCACCGCCTCCAGCGCCAGTTCCAGACATCCCATAACACCCTGATTATCTCCCAGGCTGCAGGGCACGATATAGCGATTCAAATTCTCCAGTTCCGGCGTGACCACATAGCCCGCCATCAACTCCTCATACTGCTGCCGAACCAGAGGGAAAAGCTGCTCCTGGTGCATAACGCCGCCGCCCAGAATGATTCTCCTGGGAGAATAGACCAAAGTGAAGTTGACGCAGGCCTGGGCGATATAATAGGCTTCCAGTTCCCATACCTCCCGCCGGTCTTTTAACTCAATCCCTTTGGCTCCCCAACGTTCCTCTATGGCAGGCCCCGCCGCCAGCCCCTCCAGACAGTTTCCATGAAAGGGACATTTTCCTGCATAGGAATCCGATGGATGCCGCTGCAAAAGGATATGTCCCGCCTCCGGGTGCATCATGCCGTGAAGCAGCCCGCCGTTGATATAGACCCCCACCCCCACACCGGTGCCGATGGTCACATAGATACAACTGTCCAGCCCCTTGGCGATTCCGAAAGTGGCTTCCCCCAGCATGGAGGCATTCACATCCGTGTCAAAGCCCACGGGACAGCCCAGAGCCTCCTCAAAAGCACCCACTATGTTATATTCCTGCCAGGCCAGCTTGGGAGTGGAGGTAATATAACCATAGGTGGCTGTACCTTTCACCGGATTGATGGGGCCAAAACACCCCACTCCCAGGGCCTCTATATGGTGTTCCCTGAAGAAAGCGATCATCTGCGGCATGGTCTCTTCCGGGCTCACCGTGGGAATGGAAATCCGCTCCGATATTTCTCCCTGCTCATTGCCGATGGCACACACCATTTTGGTGCCGCCCGCCTCCAATGCTCCTAATATCATCTTTTTTCCCTCCTGGTCCATATTGGTCAATCTATTTTTACTCTAGCATACCCCCACCATTAGTACAAGAGAAATTTCCCTGAACGCCCCGCAAAATAAAAATATCCCGCCACGCAAAAAGGCCCTGCCCTCCGGCAAAGCCTCTTGTGCTTATTTCCGTTCATCCAAATATAGCTGCACCCTGCTGTGAAGCGCTTGTGCCGCATCCTCCGCGCTGCGCGCGCCGTTGAAATAGGGCTGCAATTCCTCATCCACCATACTCCAGATCTCATCGGACCGGAACACAGCGGGAACGGCCTGGTCCAGAATCTCCCAGAACAATGCCTCCTGTTCCGAGTCCAGCTTTTCCCACTCCCAGTAGATCCCCCTGTCGTCATGGCTCTGAGTCGGCGGTTCCTTCACACTCTGCTGATATCTGTCCAGACATTCCTGCAGCAGGCTGCGCCGCACCGGCAGGTTCATCCAGCAGCCCTGATTTGTATCGGAACCGTACTCCATATACTGTCGTTGTCCCTCCTCGGAGAGGAGATAGCGCAGGAAATCCAGTGCGCCCTCCCTGTTTACCGCGTTTTTGTTCAGATAGAGCCGCACCGCCTCCATATAAATCCCGCTGCCCCTCTCCCGGGGATAACCGATGCAGGATGCCTCCCCATTAAAGCAGCTCCTGGCCCTGTTAAGCTGCGCCGGTACGGAAAGTACGATCTGCACGCCGGCAATCTGCCCTTCCGCCAGACACTCCCCGGTCTCCGAGCGGGGATACTCCTCCCGGTCACCATACTCTTTCGCAAAAGCCATCAATTCCAGAAAAGGTTCCTCCATCAGATGGCTCTCTCCCTTTTCCCAGTCGATAAAGGTTTTGTTTTCCTCATCATGCAGGCCATAGGCCATGACGATCCCCACGCTATCCATACCCATCTCCAGTACCTGGGCCGGGGAATTTCCCACCGCCTCATACATCTCCTCCAGCGTCCACGAGGAGGCGTCTGCCAGTTGGGAGGAAACCGCCAGGAAATAGGGATAGCACTCATAGGGGGCTCCATACAGCCTTCCCTCCGCCCCCGCTGTCATAAAGGCCGTCTCCACAAAAGGGCTCATATCCCCCACCACCTCCTCCAGCGGAGCCAGATAGCCCTGAGCTATGCACTCCCGGATATTCACTGTCCAGTCACCCAAAAGATCCGGTCCGCCGCCCGCCGCCATTTCCATCTGAATGCGCCTGCGGTACTCTTCAGGATCCCCGGCGTCTCCCGCCGCAGTGACAGTTACATGATACGTCACGCTCTCCCGGTTATATCTGGCAGCCAGCTTCTGCATTGCGGGAGAAGAATTGTTCAGCACAATAAATACCTCCTGCTTCTCCACCATGTCTGCCGCCGGGACAGGTTTAGCCTCCAAAAGGCAAAGCCTGCCTTCCAGTTCTGCCAGGAGCAGGAAGGCCCCATCCTCCCCAGCGCCTAATCCAATGAGTTTTTCCAATGCATAGTCCTTCTCCAAAAAGGAAAAAGCCTCCCTGGTCTCTTGCCCGTCATAGATCCATACATGTCCCGTATCTGCCAGAACCAATTCGCCCGAAGCTGCGTACCCGATCCCAAAGTCCGCATACTGGCTGATCTGCCCGGTGATCCTGGCCTGTACCTGGCCTCCAGGCCGATCCCACAGCACCAGTTCTTCCTGATCAAAGCCATACCAGGTCAACGCTCCGCCCTGGGGAGACTCCAGAAAGCCCATTACCTTTCCCGTCAGATTCTGGCTGGCCTGCTGTTGGCCCTCTTCATCAAATAGAGTCAGCTTCCTTCCTCCGTTGGAGACAGCCCGGTATATCCCGTTCTCCTGATACCAGAACCCGCCGCTCAATCCCTCCGATATCTCCAGCAGGATTTCCACGCCGCCGCCCCATTCAAGGCGCGCAAGATACCGTTTTTCATCCGCCAGAGAGCGCATCTCCAGCAGCAGGTCTTCCCCTGCCACACCCGCCAGCGCTTCCACCCACAGGTCGCTGTTCTCCTCTTCCAGATAGAATATCCCCTGGGTCTCCCAGTGGTCATAAGGGGGCGCCAGTCTCTGCATACAGGCTCCCATGTGAATGTTCTTCTCCTCCACCATCTCAAAGAGATTTGAAAAGCGGTACAAAGTCCCGCCCCAGAAACGGGTTTCCATTTCCCTGGCTACCCAGTTGTCGCCCCTTAGGATGTCCGCTGTCAATTCCGCCTCTGAAGTCGGCAGACCGATCTCCGAGACTGCGTAGGACAGCTTCTCCTCCTGACTCCAAACATCCTCAGTGATTGCAACGGAATTCTGGGGAATCGTTTCCTGTACGGGTTGCGTGGAAATCCCGCAACCTACCAAAAAAATGCAGATAAGAGAAACTATGGCTGTCAACATTGAATATTTCTTTAATAAAAACATATCCGTAAATTCCTCTCACTACAAAAAGTTTTATTTTCCGCAACTTGTGTGGCGCGTCTCCGTTTTATAGTCGTAACCATCTGTGGCCCCACATGCACACTCCCACAATCCTCTGTAAAAGTATGAAACCACATCACAAGTTGAATATACCGGAATAGAACTTCCCGAAATATCCACTCTATAACCGACCAAATATTTATGTTGGCCCGTACGATAGGAATTATAGCAGGTATAGCTAACAACACTGTATGCATGTAAATGATTCGGCAACTTCATCGCAGATTCCGCCGCATAAGCCGACACCGCAATCCCCAAAGACAATGTGCCCGCCAGCATAAGTCCCATTACTTTTTTCAGTCTACTCATACTTGCCTCCTTTTGTATTTGATCCCATTCAACCACGACAACTCTTCTAAAATATGCATTGACCATTATATCCTGTCTTGTTTGCATATCCCTCAAAACCACTCTGTACAGTAGTGATACTGTAATTATAGATTAATTTCCAATTTTAGTCAACTGGTTTTTTATATTGTTGTATCAAGTGCCATTTCACCATTTCGCGCTATCCTCAATCTATTATCTGCTCCGATATCCCGGCAGACTTATACCCCGGATAAAAAAAGAGAAGGGCTTCAAAAATACAACTCTCCTTTTGAAGCCTCTTCTCTCTCTTTAATCTCTGTTTAAAATCTGCATACGACCTTACCGCCGGACCTTTTAACGGGTTTTCCCCGATCAGCGCCCGATCAGAGGAAGTATCTCACGCCGCTCTCAAAAATCTTCAGATCCTGTTCCCCATAAATATTCATGGCCACGGCGGTATCCCTTCTCTCGGAGTGGGCCATCTTGCCCAGCACCCTGCCGTCCGGAGAAGTGATGCCCTCGATGGCAGCATAGGAACCGTTGATATTGTACTCCTCGTCCATGGACACATTGCCCTGGGGGTCTGCGTACTGGGTAGCCACCTGTCCGTTGGCAAAAAGCCTGTCAATCCACTCCCTGGGCGCCACAAAACGGCCTTCCCCATGGGACGCGGGATTGCAGTAGGTTGCTCCCAGCTCCGCCCCCTGCAGCCAGGGAGACTTATTGGTCACCACCCTGGTATACACCATCTTGGAGATATGTCTGTTGATGGTGTTGAATGTCAGCGTGGGAGAGTCCTCCTTCTGGCCCAGAATCTGGCCGTAGGGAACCAGCCCCAGCTTGATCAGTGCCTGGAAGCCGTTGCAGATCCCCAGCGCCAGGCCGTCCCTCTCCTCCAGCAGCTTCGTCACCGCCTCCTTCAGCCTGGCATTCTGGAATGCAGTGGCAAAGAATTTGGCGCTGCCGTCCGGTTCATCACCTGCGGAAAAGCCGCCGGGGAACATGATGATCTGAGCCTGGCCGATGGCCTGCTCAAAGACTTCCACGGACTCTCTGATATCGGAGGCGCTCTGGTTTCTAAATACCCTGGTTACCACATCCGCGCCCGCCCGCTCAAAGGCTTTGGCGCTGTCATACTCACAGTTGGTTCCCGGGAATACGGGGATAAACACGGTGGGTCTGGCTACTTTATGTCTGCACACATAGATCTGCTCCGTCCTGTATTCCCTGCTCTCCACCGGCTCCTTCCCCGCAGCTGCCCTGGTGGGGAATACCTTCTCCAGCCTGGTGGTCCAGGCATTTAATGCCTCCTCCAGCGCAATTTGGGTCTGGCCCGCCCGCAGAACGGGTTCGGCGGTCACGGTTCCCACCACCCTGTAAGCAAGATCTCTCTCCTTGAGCAGCGCCAGTTTTTCTTCAGGCATTTCCACCAGCAGATCCCCCAGGCCGTTGCAGAAAAGTTCCCGGGCGTCCACATCCGCTTCCACCGTCACTCCCAGTCTGTTGCCAAAGGCCATCTTGGCCAGGGCCGCCGCTGCGCCTTTAGCATCCAGCGCATAAGCCGAGACAATGGCCTTCTCCTGCATCAGCTGGTGCACGGCATCGTACAAGTCCATCACCGCCTCATACATGGGAATGTCAAAATCATCCTTCTCTATGGCAAAGCGCACCAGCTTATTGCCGGGCGTCTTTAACTCCGGCGTCACAATGTCCCCATATTTGGCAATATCCACGGCGAAAGATACCAGTGTAGGAGGCACGTCAATATCGTTGAAAGTGCCGGACATACTGTCCTTGCCGCCGATGGAAGGCAGGCCGAAGCCGATCTGGGCGTCATACGCACCCAGCAGCGCCGCGAAAGGCTGGCTCCAGCGGGCCGGGTCCTCCGTCATCCTGCGGAAATACTCCTGGAAAGTGAATCGGATTTTGCTGTAGTCGCCGCCGTTTGCCACGATCTTGGCCATGGACTCCACCACGGCATAGATGGCTCCATGGTAAGGGCTCCAGGAGGACAGATACGGGTCAAAGCCATAACTCATCATGGTCACGGTATCAGTCCTGCCTTTCAGCACAGGCAGCTTGGCCACCATGGCCTGGGTTTCGGTGAGCTGATACTGCCCGCCGTAGGGCATCAGCACACTGGCGGCGCCGATGGAAGAATCGAACATCTCCACCAGCCCCTTCTGGGAACACACATTCAAATCGTCCAACAGGGTCAGCCAGGCGCCCCTGATATCGCCGGCTTCCGCCTGCTCTCCCACCTTTTCCAGGGCATAACGCTTAAAATAATTCTCTTTCTCATCCGGAATCTCCACTTTTACTTCCGTCTCCTGATGAGCGCCGTTGGTATCCAGGAAAGCCCTCTTTAAATTGACAATGTCTTTTCCGCGCCAGTTCAGCACCAGACGGGGTTCTTCCGTCACGGTGGCCACCGCTACGGCCTCCAGGTTCTCCTCCGCTGCATAGCCCAGGAAAGCGTCCACATCCCCGGGGTCCACCACCACGGCCATGCGCTCCTGAGACTCGGAGATAGCCAGTTCCGTACCGTCCAGACCCGCATATTTTTTAGGCACCTTGTCCAGATCCACCCTGAGCCCGTCCGCCAGTTCACCAATGGCCACGGAAACACCGCCTGCACCGAAGTCATTGCATTTCTTGATCAGCCTGCTCACTTCCTCCCTGCGGAACAGACGCTGAATCTTGCGCTCCGTGGGGGCATTACCCTTCTGCACCTCCGCGCCGCAGGTCTCGATGGACTGCTCCGTATGCACCTTGGAGGAACCGGTGGCGCCGCCGCAGCCGTCCCGGCCGGTTCGCCCGCCCAGCAGGATGATGATATCACCGGGATCGGAGGTCTCCCGGATCACATTCTTCCGGGGAGCGGCTCCCATTACCGCACCGATCTCCATGCGCTTGGCCACATAGTCGGGATGATAGATCTCCTTCACAAAGCCGGTGGCCAGGCCGATCTGGTTGCCATAGGATGAATAACCGCTGGCCGCGCCCCGCACCAGCTTTTTCTGGGACAGCTTGCCCTTGAGAGTATCCGCCACAGGCACAGTGGGGTCCGCCGCTCCCGTCACCCGCATGGCCTGGTACACATAGCCCCTGCCGGAGAGAGGATCCCGGATCGCGCCGCCCAGACAGGTGGCCGCGCCGCCGAAAGGCTCTATCTCCGTGGGATGGTTATGGGTTTCATTTTTGAAAAATACCAGCCACTCCTGAGTCTCCGTATGGTCCTCGTACTCCATCTCCACGGGCACTACCACGGAACAGGCATTGATCTCGTCGGACTCCTCCAGATCGGCCAGCTTTCCGTCTTTTTTCAGCTTCCGCATGGCCATCAGGGCCAGATCCATCAGGCAGACGAATTTATCTTTCCTGCCCGCGAAGATTTCCGCCCGGGTGTCCATATAGCTCTGATAGGTGGCCTGGATGGGATCTCTGTAGTAGCCCTCCCCAAACTCCACCTCCTTCAGTTCCGTGGAAAAAGTGGTGTGGCGGCAATGATCTGACCAGTAGGTGTCCAGCACCCGGATCTCCGTCATGGAGGGGTCTCTCTTCTCATCATCACAGAAATACTTCTGTATATGCAAAAAGTCCTTGAAAGTCATGGCCAGTCCCAGGGAGTCATAAAGTTTTCTCAGTTCGTCCTCGGGCATATGGGCAAAACCGTCCAGAATAACCACATCCGCCGGCTCCTGGAACTGCGCCGCCAGCGTTTCGGGCTTTTCCATCCCCGTCTCCCGGGAGTCCACCGGGTTAATGCAGTATGCCTTGATCCGATCTATCTCCTCACGGGTGACATCCCCGATGATCATATAGGTCACGGCGGTGCGTATGATGGGCTGCTCGTCCTCTTTCAGAAACTGCACGCACTGTACCGCGGAATCCGCCCTCTGGTCAAACTGGCCGGGCAGAAACTCCACGGAAAACACATGACCGTTCTCCGGTACCTGAATATTCTCCTCATACAAATCGTCCACAGGGGGCTCGGAAAATACGGTGCGGCAGGCGATGGCAAAGGTCTGGTCAGAGATGTTCTCCACATCATAGCGGATAAACTGTCTCACTTCCTCCACGCTGTCAAGCCCCAGGTAATTCCTCAGATCTCCTTTCAGCTCCCCGGCTTTCACCGCGTAGGGGGCTTTCTTTTCCACATAGATACGTCTTACATTTCCCATGATGCGTCCTCCAAATATTTGATTGGTAAATTACTACTCGTGCAGTCTGTGTACCAGGCGGTAGACTATGTCTCCCTGATTGATAAGCGCTTTGGTGTGGGCAAAGAAAACAATGCCGTCAGTGGGAGCGGAAATGGTTTCCCGCACGGTTCCCTCCTGAGGGTCGATGATCTCCGCCAGCGGGCGTCCGTAGCGCACATCGTCGCCCGGGCGCACCAGTCCCCGGAAGATTCCGGCCCGGCCCGCATGTACATCGGACAGGTCCTGTTCATAGAGCACATGACTGATGTAGCCGCTGTGACTGTCATAGCGGATTATACCCATGCGCTTTAAAAACCGCAGCACTGCCGCCACCGCCTGACCGGCGCTGCGCTCGTCTATCTCCCAGTTGGTCCTGGTAAACAGGGAAAAAGCGGCGGTGTCGGCGTCCTGCCAGTTATAGTTCAGCGTGCCGGTGTCAATGGGGGCCGGCTTATGTATCACCACATAGGGCAGCCCGAACAGGTTTGCCAGGGATGCGTTCTGGTAACCTGTCTCCATCATCCGCACATGGGGCATGAATTCCCCGTCCATATAAAAGGACGCAAACTGGATGCCGTAAGTGTAGCTGCCCATGTCCTCCATCAGCGCATGGGCAATGCGCCGGTCCTGCTCCCCGTAGGAATTGCCGGGAAAAATACGGTTTAAATCCCCTCCGTCCACCCCGAAAAAACGCCGCCCCACATTGACGCTATAACTGTTGACTACCGGGATTACCTGAATCTGCTTGCCTGCGCAGATGCAGTTGTTATTCTCCAGTTCCTTCAGGGCCCGGATCAGTTGGGAGCAGACATACATCTGCTGGATTTCATTGCCCCGGAGCGCCCCCACCACACAGGCGGATTTATCGCCCTGCCCGAAGGTGTAGCCCCGGATCTTCATATCCTCCCGATAGGTGGAATGTACCGCGTAAATATCATGAATATGCATACAGAAGCCTTTCTCACATGATGCCCGTGAGGATCCGCGCCAGCAGGTCCCCTTCATAGACCACCGGGTAGTTGCGCAGAGTGAACAGCAGGCCGTCCCGGCCGGCCGTGATCCGGCTCTTCAGCTGCCCCGTCATGGGATCCACAATCTCGCCGATGGGCTCCCCCACGTTCACAAAATGATTGTGTTTGCTCCGGGGAAGGAAAATGCCGTCGGTCTCGCTGCGGATAAACTCCACCTTGCCGTCGCTGGAGATGGCGGGCTGCTGAGTGGGCCGCACCTCGCCGGTCCAGATCCCCATCTCATGCATCACATTGAAGATCCCGTCCACCACCTGGTTGCCATAGGTCATATGAATGCTGTTGCCCTGCCCCAGTTCCACCACCATGGTGGGCACCCCCATGATATTCAGGGAGTGGGCCAGGGTAGCCTCGTGAACCGTGGCCGTGGCGTTCATCCAGATCACGTCCACATTCATCAGCTTGGCAAAGGGCAGCATCCGCCCGGCAAATTCCTCGTTGAGCCGCACCTGGGGAATCTCCTGTACAAAGATATCGCTGGAATGCACATCAATGCAGAGATCCGTTCCGATCAGATCGTCCACCACCGCCGCCGCAATCCGCTCCATGGCGCTGCCCTCCCTGTCGCCGGGAAACATCCGATTCATATCCATCCCTGTGACGGGCAGCACCTTGCTGGCCAGATCCACTCCCAGAGGATTCAGCGCCGGGTAGATGTCCACCACCCCTGCCAGATTCTCCGGATTGCGGCTGATCCGTCTGGCCACTTCATAGCAGATATACTGTCCCTCCAATTCGTCCCCATGGGTACCGGACACGATGGCCACCCGTCCCAGGGACTTGATATCCTCCTTATAACAGAGCCGGTTCCTGCGGATGGCCAGATGCTCCCCCACCGGCAGTTCCAGCGAAGCGATTGTCTCTATCATGCATTTCCCTCTCCCGCGCTCCCCGGACCAGGCCCCGGGACGCGCCGGTTTCCATAAAATATGCCCCCACCGCCGCCGGCAGGAGCACTTCACTAATCTTCTTCCATTCCCAGGGCAGTCAATATGTACTGAAACTCCCGATCCACGGCCTCCGCCGTGATGCCGATGGTCTGGGCATTGATCTTGAGGCCCTCCAGCACGAACATAATGTTACGGGCCGTCCCCTCACAGTCCGCACAGTAAAATTCCCTGTTGCCAACACCGGCCTCGATCAGCTTCTGCATAATCTTCACCGCCGAGTCAAACTGCTTTTTCAGGATGTTGTCCTTCTTGGGCAGATCGTTCTCAAAATAGAATTCATAGGTGGCCTGGGTCAGAGTATCCTTCTTACGGAGCAGTTCCTTTTTCTGCTCCTTCAAAAACAGAACCAGTATATCCGCCGCGGTGGCGTCCTCGGTAATGCTGTCCGAGAACACATCGTCCGCCTCCTCGCTCTCCAGTTTCAGCACTTCCAGGAAAATCTCGGCAGTGCTGTTGAAATAGAGGTACAGGCCGCCCCGGCTGATTTCGCAGGCCTCCACAATGTCCTTCATGGTTACCCGCTTATAGCCTTTCTCCATGAACACCCTGCGGGCCGTCTCCAAAATATACTTCCTCTTCTGCAGCGATTTTTCTCCCATCTGCCTCTCCCTGATTCCCTCTCCCCGCATGTCCGAAAGCAGGCCTCATCCCGGCTCCCGTCATGTCCGCGCCGCCGCGCTATTTCATGCCCATACGGGCCGCAATCTCCCGGATCCCCTCTTCCCGTTCCAGCCGCCTGTCCCAGTACTCCACAATCTCCTGCATCTTTTCCACCACCAGAAGAAAAATGTTCTCCTGTACCGCCTGGGTCCACAGAATCGCTTTCGCGTTCCCGCCCAGCACATATTTCGACAGTATGCCGCAGAGCACGTCCCATTCCCGGATGGTGGCCGCCTTGATGGCCTTCCTCTCGTCCTCGGGGGTCCTTAAATGTTTACGGGAATATATATATGCGTAATTCCTGTCCATGAAGGAAGATTTCCCCGCCTCCTTGACAAAGCTGAGCAGAGTGCTGTCATATACCGGAAAAGACATGGTGTTATTGCCGTCCATTCTTCCGTTGTAGGATGAGCCGGTCTGCTTGCCCGCATGGGACTCAAGCCATGGCAGATACCGCAGAAGAGGCTCCAGCGCCTCCTTGTACTGTTTCGATAAATCGCGCATGTATTCCTGATTCAATACCGCTTACCTCCTCCAAAAAGCTATATATGTCTTAGTATACCATTCCTTCCCCAAAAAGCAAAGGGTTTTCTGTAAAAAAAGAAAGAGAAAAGTAAAACCCCGCCCCCTGAAACCTTCCGGGGGCGGGCTGCACTATGCCTGCAGACCAGTGTAAAGCTGGTAATATTTTCCCTTCTGTGTCAGAAGCTGTTCATGGGTTCCCCGCTCGATAATGCGTCCCTGTTCCAGTACCATGATGCAGTCAGCATTGCGGACTGTGGACAGCCGGTGGGCAATCACAAAGGAAGTCCTGCCCTTCATCAGCTTATCCATACCGTCCTGTACAATGCGCTCGGTGCGGGTGTCGATGGAACTGGTGGCCTCATCCAGAATCAGCACCGGCGGATCGGCGATAGCCGCCCTGGCGATGGCCAGCAGCTGCCGCTGTCCCTGGCTCAGATTGGCGCCGTCGCCATGCAGCATGGTATTGTAACCGTCGGGCAGACGGCGGATAAAGCCATGAGCATTGGCCAGTTTGGCGGCGGAAATCACCTCTTCATCCGTGGCGTCCAGTTTTCCGTACCGAATATTCTCCATCACCGTGCCGGTGAACAGATGGGTGTCCTGCAGCACGATCCCCAAAGAACGACGCAGATCGTCTTTTTTGATCTTGTTGATATTGATGCCGTCATAACGGATCTTGCCGTCCTGAATGCTGTAAAACCGGTTGATCAGATTGGTGATGGTGGTCTTGCCCGCCCCGGTGGAACCCACGAAAGCGATCTTCTGTCCCGGCTGGGCGTACAGCACGATATCGTGGAGAATCATCTTTTCGTCCGTGTACCCGAAATCCACATGGTCAAACACCACATCCCCTTTCAGTTCCGTGTAAGTCACGGTATCCGAATCCTTATGGTAATGCTTCCAGGCCCAGAGACCGGTGCGCTCCGGGGATTCCTGGATCTCCTGAAGGTCATTCCGCCGGGCATTGACCAGTTCCACATAGCCCTGATCCGCCTCCGGTTCCTCGTCCATCAGCCGGAAGATTCTTTCCGCGCCGGCCAGTGCCATAATAATGCTGTTAAACTGCATGGTAATCTGGTTGATCGGCATGCTGAAAGACCTGTTCAGGGTCAGGAACGCCGCCAGATCTCCCAGGCTCAGCCCGGTGATCCCGGTGAGGGCCAGCATGCCGCCGACCACCGCACACACCACATAACTCAGATTCCCCAGCTGTGCGTTCACGGGGCCCATGATGTTGGCAAACTTATTGGCCCTGTAAGCGCTGTCACACAATCTGTCGTTCAATTCGTTGAACTGCTTCAGACTCTCCTCCTCGTGGCAGAAAACCTTAACCACCTTCTGGCCCGTCATGGTTTCCTCAATGCAGCCGTTCAGTTGTCCCAGATCCCGCTGCTGGGACAGGAAAAACCGGCTGGACAGGGAACCCACCTTTTTGGCCGCCAATATCATCACCGCCACCATGGTCAGCGTCACCAAGGTGAGGGGAATATCCAGCACCAGCATGGAAACCAGGGTTGCCACCACACTGATGGCACTGTTGAACAGCTGGGGCAGGCTCTGACTGATCATCTGCCGCATGGTGTCAATATCGTTGGTGTAGATGGACATGATATCTCCGTGGGCATGGGTATCAAAATATCGGATGGGAAGTTCCTCCATCTTCCGGAACAAATCATCCCGCAGATTTTTCATGGTGCCCTGGGCCACATAGATCATGAGCCGGGACTGGGTGAAGGACGCCAGCACCCCCAGCCCGTAAAAACAGGCCACCCTGCCGATGGCTCCCGCCAGCGGACCGAAATCCGGATCCTGTGCCCCCAGCAGAGGCACGATATAGTCATCAATCAGCGTGCGCATGAACAAAGTTCCCTGCAAAGTCGCCAGTACGGTAGTCACAATACACACCACCACCACGATCCAGTGGAGGGCATAGTCCTTAAATGTATAGCCCAGCACCCGCTTAAGCAGCCTGCCGGGATTCTCAATCTTGGGCCTGGGGCCTCCGGGGCCTCTGTGTCCGGGACCATGGCCATGGCCTCTTCCATAATTGGGGCTCTGCCCCCCTTTGGTCTCTCTCTCCTCTGCCATGATTACATCCCTCCTTTCTCGTCAAAGTCGCCGTTGCCGCCTGTCTGGGACTCATAGACATCCCGGTAGATCTCGTTGGAGGCCAGCAGCTGTTCATGGGTTCCGAAACCGTCCACTTCGCCCTCGTGCATGACGATGATTCGATCGGCATGTTCCACGCTGGATACCCGCTGGGCAATGATCAGTTTGGTGGTGCCAGGAATTTCCCGGGCAAAAGCCTGGCGGATCCGAGCGTCCGTGGCGGTATCCACCGCGCTGGTGGAATCGTCCAGAATCAGAATCCTGGGCTTTTTCAGCAAGGCCCTGGCAATACACAGCCTCTGCTTCTGACCGCCGGACACATTGGTTCCTCCCTGCTCAATATATGTGTTGTAACCCTCCGGCATCTTTTGGATAAACTCATCGGCGCAGGCCAGCTTACAGGCATGGACACATTCCTCCTGGGTGGCTTCCAGATCTCCCCATCTGAGGTTCTCCAGGATGGTTCCCGAAAACAGCACATTATTCTGCAGCACCACGGCCACCTGGTTGCGCAGCGCCTCCATATCATACGCCCGCACGTCCACGCCGCCCACCAGCAACTGCCCCTCCGTCACATCATAGAGACGGCTGATCAGATTCACCAGACTGGACTTGGCGCTGCCGGTGCCGCCGATGATGCCGATGGTCTCGCCGGATCGGATCTCCAGATTGATATCCTTGAGTACCGGCGCATCCGCGTCTTTCTTATAGCTGAAAGATACATGTTCAAAACGGATGCTGCCGTCCGCCACTTCCGTGACAGGCTCCCGGGGATTGGCCAGATCGGGCTCCTCGGTCAGCACCTCACAGATTCTTCGGGCGCTGGCGGCGGACATGGTCATCATGACGAAAATCATGGACAGCATCATCAGATTCATCAGGATGGTCATGCAGTAAGTCAGCAGGGCCATCAGGTCTCCCGTCTCCAGGCTGCCCTGAACGATCAGCCGGGCTCCGATCCAGCTGATCAGAATGATGCAGCTGTACACGGTGAGGGTCATCACCGGGCCGTTCCAGGCCACCACGCCCTCCGCCTTACAGAAGATCCTGTAGATGCCCTCACTGGCCTTCTTAAATTTCTCGTTCTCGTAGTCCTCCCGCACATAGGCCTTCACTACCCGGATCGCGGACACATTTTCCTGTACACTCTCGTTCAGGGCGTCATACTTGGGAAAAGCCTGGCTGAAGTATTTCATGGCACAGGTGACCATTATCCCCAGCACACAGCCCAGCAGCAGCACCGCCACCAGGTAGATGCTGGCCAGTCTGGGGCTGATCCAGAAGGACATGACCATGGCACAGACCAGACTCACCGGCGCACGCATACACATGCGCAGCAGCATCTGATACGCGTTCTGGATGTTGGTCACATCCGTGGTCAGCCGGGTCACCAGCCCCGCCGTGCTGAATTTGTCGATATTGGCAAATCCAAAGGTCTGGATCCGCCCGTACATGGCCTTGCGCAGGTTCCTGGCAAAGCCTGTGGAAGCCTTGGCCCCGAACACGCCGCCTCCGATGCCGAAGGAAAGGCCCACCAAAGCCGCCAGCACCATCAGGCCCCCGATCAGATAAATGTGCCCCATGTTTCCCGCGTCCACCCCATCGTTGATGATGGAGGCCATCAGCAGCGGAATGACCATCTCCATGGCCACCTCGCCGATCATAAACACCGGGGTGAGTATGGATTCCTTCACCACTCCCCGGATATGCGCTCCCAGCGTTTTCAGCATTTCTAATCCTCCTTATTTTAGTTCCGCATATCCCCTCCCTACGCAACTAATCGGTGATGCATATGAGGCCGCTTTGGCGTCCCCATATGCATCAATGCGTCGTACGGGGATATGCTGTTTTTTTTATTTTAGTTCCGCATATCCCCTTCCTACGCAGCTTCCTGGTGATGCATATGAGGCCGCCAGGGCGTCCCCACATGCATCAGTGCGTCGTACGGGGATATGCTGTTTTTTATAAAATTACTTTCTTCGGATTTCACCGGTCCAGGAATCGTCCCCTCCCAGGATGCGCGCGGCCAGCCTGCCCGCATTGCCCTCGATCTTCTCCAGCGTGGCGAAAAACCGCTCCTGTTCCTCCTGGGATATCCCCTGCAGCTGTCTGCAGTTCAGCCATTCGATGGCATCCTGGAGCAGTTGACACTGCTCCTCCCCCTTGGCCGTCAGCGTCAGGCGTTTCAACCGGGCATCACTGCCGTCGGTCTCCCTGTGGATAAAGCCGTTTTCTTCCATGCGGGTGAGGATATTGGTCACTGCGGAACGGCCGATTTTAAACTCCTTCTCAATATCCCTCTGGTAGACCGCCCGATCCGCATGATGGTACAGATACTGAATGATAAAGCCGTTCATGGCCGTTACCTCGTCTACCCCCAGACCGCTGAGGGCAAGCTGCATGTTCCGCTTCAGCATATTGTCCAGCTTGCGGATCCGATGTCCCATATGAAATCTACATGTCCCCTCCTCCATAAGCCCCTCCCTGTATAATGTTTACATGTAAACTGTTATAACATGAACAGTTTACACCCGAACAATTTATATGTCAACAGGAAAATGAGTTGATTTGGTAAAATCCATATTGTCTATTTTATTGAATCAAGGTATAATAAATTGGGGTTGAAGAGACCCTGCAGCATTGGAAATCGTACTTTGGGAAAGGAACCTGTTTACTATGCCATTTATTGATCTACCCAGACAAAAGACAATCTACAAGGTGGGACAGCCTTTGACGGCCCTCCACCTCATCACCAGCGGCAGCGTGCGGGTATACTCCCCCACCGGGGAATACCTGATTGGAAAGGGCGACATGATCGGCATCTGCGAAATCTGCTCGGAAGTGCATTTTCTGGGCTATGAGACCGTGGAGGACGTACATATCATGAATTACCCGCTGCCCAATCCGGAGGCCCTGCAGGATCTGTTCGAGAAAAACCCCGATTTGGCCAGCCTCTCCGTGATTTCCGCTTTCCGGCAGATGTGTACCATTATGAATCACTGCGAAGAATCTGCCCTGACCTGCGGCAATCTCTACAACCGCCTGCACGAACATCTCGCCGCCTATCAGACGCTCTGCGGCCAGTACCACCTCCCCCCGAAGGAGTTGGCTGACATCGAGCAGGTGACCACCTATGTGGGCATGGAGACGCCTGATATGTGGCTGACTGATTTTTATCAGGCGCTGCTGCAGATTTTTACCGCCAATCCTTCGGCGGCGGTGGCCAGAGAATCCGCCGTAGCCACCGGTTTCCTGCGCAAGGCCAGTCTTGACTTCCGCAAGACTTACCTGTCCCTGGAAGAGCAGCTCCGCTACCAGGAACAGTTATTACATTATTATATCAACCAGGACGAGGAAGATTTATTCTCCTGCTATACCAACCTGTTTTACCAGGTGTCTCAGGCTTCCGCCGACACCACGGATGTCTATACGGCCATCCAGGGGCTTGTGTCCACCGTCACCAGCAACGCGGCGCTGGATAAGTCCAGGCTTGCGGCGCGCCTCCAGGGATTTAAGGAGAATGTGAGCCGGCTGGGTGCCAAACAGCCCGTGGCCGCCGACACCCCCCATGCGGAAGTACACGAACTGCTGGCCGGGTCCCTGGCTTCCATTTTGGAATATGCCGGCGCCGAGATCGAGACCGCATCCGCCTTCCGCCAGAATGTGGACGCCTACAAGCGGCTCTCCGACAAGTCTTCCTCAGACGAACAGGCATGCCGTCTGCGCCGCCAGCTTACGGAAGGCTTCTATGCTATCTACTCCCAGGTACTGGAAAAGAGTATGACTGACAATGCCGTGCCCCTGCCTGTTAAAATGTTCCTCCTGTTCGGATATGTGGACGAAGAACTGGCCGGGACTGCCGACAGCGTATTCCTCTATCAGCTCGCCAGCGGCTCCGAGGCCGTTTCCGGCGATGGCGTATATACATTCTATGACTGGCTGAAAAATATTTATGAAGGGAAGAAACAGCCCAGCCGCAACGAATTCGGTGAGGACTATGTGGACTATCTGCACAAGCAGAAGGTCAGCGGCAAGCTGTCCGAGCAGGAACTGCAGGATCTGACGGAAAATCCCATGCGCAAGGTGGAGTTCGAACTTCGCAATGTGTTCCCCACGGTGAACAAGATTACCTATGGGCGTGTCACCACTTTCTGCCCGGTATTCACCTCGGACAATGTGCTGAAAGAACTGCCCTCCTGCCATGTGACGCCTTCCGCCATCCGCACCGTACTGGACAAAATTCGTTCCATTGATTACTCCGCTTTCTACCGGGAAACACTGAACATGGACAGTCCTGTGGCCCAGAAGGAGAACATTCATGTGGAATGTCTGCCGGATATCATCCTGATGCCCAATGCGGGCATCCGCGGTGTCACCTGGCAGGAAATCGAGGGCAGAAAACGCACCACCCCTTCCCGTATGATGCTGTCCGTATTCCATATGGAGGATCTGTACACCACCACCATACGTCTGGTGGGTGACTATCGCTGGGAGATGTGCAAGCGGGTCCAGGGCGCACGCTGGAACGATCTCTCGGAGCGCTCCCTGACCAGCGAATATTTCGATTACATTCAGTTCTACAAGAAAAACAACGAATTGACACCGGAAGCCAAGGAAAGGATACGGCAGAGCCTCCAGGGGGCGAAAAACAGCTTCAAGGAAATGTTTATCCGGGATTATCTGCTGTGGATACAGCTTGAGAGTTCCGCATCGCCCCGCCTCAACAAGATCGCCAGACAGATTCTGTTCACCTACTGCCCCTTCTCCTACGAAGTGCGTCAGAAGGTACAGAGCAACCCGCTGTACGGCGAACTGCTGCGCCGTCATGACGTACAGTGCCAGCAGCATCTCAGTCACCTGAACAAACTCTGTCAAAAGCTGCGCAACGAAGGGACGCCCGTGCCCGAAGCCATCGAGCAGGAAGTGGAATATTTTAGGAGACAACTTCCGACATAAGATGACAAATTCTTAATTTTTTTTTAAAACACTGGACATTCCTCTGAACCTGTTGTATACTGAAACTGTTCAGTCGCGGGACTGAATTGGTAATTACCAAAATTCCGGAAGAATTCCCCTTTTACACAGATGCAGCCGCTGTTTCCCCAGCGGCTGCATCACTTTATCTGTAAAAACAACAGCAGGTACTCAATACTTTCCTGCATAGTCCGTGCCGGTTTCCTCCCGGATTTTCGTCAGATAACGTTCCGGTTGTTCCCTCATCTCCAGCAGAGTGTGAAACGCGCTCCACACCAGCCTGTCCTGGCGGTAACGGTTCATCTCTTCCGGCCTGTCCAGAAACGCCTTAAAATGATCCACCTGCCACACCAGCACATCCGCCACCGTATACCCTGCCACCCGGTATTTGCACAGGAAATCCTGATGCTCATAATAATAACTAAATTCCTCCTGCAACTCCCGGCAATTCTCCAGCCCCGTCACAAATGCCTGAGCCTGCTCCTGGTCCTGTCCTGCGCACTCCGCCAGCCGTATGGCCCACTCCCTGATCTCCTGCGTCATAATATGCCTCCTGTTCTGCGTCTCTCCGCCGCATTTTCATCAAAATGTGATAAATTATATAAAAAATTCGAAAAATATACTTGCGAAAATAACTTGGGTTGTGTTATAATAGCTTTCGTCAGTAAATCACTGATTCCATAGGGGAATAGTACAGCGGTAGTGCGGCGGTCTCCAAAACCGTTAACGGGGGTTCGATTCCCTCTTCCCCTGCTGGAGCCTTAAATGCTTTTATCAAAGGCATTTAAGGCTTTTTATTTTTCTTTTTTTCATATGTCTGTAAAGCAATTATACACCGAAATTGCCCGAATTTCAACGAGTGTTTTGTGAACAAAATTGTGAACGGAGGACAGTATGGGAAAAGAAAAAGCAAAGAAGGGCAGCGGCGACGGCACATGGCGCACTCTTCCCTCGGGGAAAGTCAACTGGTATAGGACATACACGTCAAAAAACGGGGAGAAGGCCAGGCTCTCAGTGACCGGTAAAGACAAGACCGAGTGCAGGAGACTCATGCGCCTGAAAGAGGAAAATTTTGAGACAAAGTCCCGGATGGACCTATCTACCAGAGGGCTCCTGGCTGACAATATGGAGAATTGGCTCCTGCTGATTAAGCGAAACGATCCTAATTGCGGCGACACGGCATTCACCCGGCTCCTCTCTACCTTTGAGACACACGTCAAAAGTTCTTATCTGGGCAGAATGAAGGAGGAGCAGATACGGGACAGGGATATCACCCAGTTTTTATCCGAACTGAAAAAACACTCTTCGGACGGAAAGGCGCTGAACGCCCCCCTGTCTTTTTCCTCCCGAAAAAAGGTGTACGAGCTTTTAAGCATGTACTTCTCTCACAAGTATATACGAGCGCACGAATTGAATCCGATGCTTACCGTTCCGGCTCTTACCAGAGACCGATACATCAAAAAGGACGGCACAAGCGTTGTCGAGGACGATGACGACACAGACAGCGGCAAAGTAGTCCCCTTGAGCACTGTCTGGAACGACGAGGAGATGGCTGCCATACACAAATACTGCATGAGAGAATACGCTCCCGGAAAAAAGGGCTCGGTGAAGAGGGGTCCGCTTATTGCTTTCTTGCTGTGGACGTCTATACGCGCCGGAGAACTGCGTGCGCTTAAGTGGCAGGACGTGCATCTGGACGAAGGATACATAAGTATCACAAAATCCTGGAAGAAGCGGGGAAACAAGGGCAGCTATGAGTGGTACATAGGAAAGCCCAAATCCAGGCGCAGCGTTCGAAACATCCAGCTCTTACCTGAGGCAATTGCGGCGATTAAGGAGTACAAGCGGCGTTTCCCTCCGCAGTCCGAGGGCGATTTCGTGTGCGTTGGTGACGACGGGAGAGTCCTGTGCGCCAAGGTGCTCAACGACTGTCTCGCCAGCACACTGCGCGGGCTTGGATACGACAAATTGCAGTGCAAGAACAAGACTGTACACGGTCTCCGCCACGCAGGAATCTCCTATCTAATCCGAAAAGGGGCTGACCGAAATGTCGTATCAGCGCTTGCCGGACATTCCTCCACGACCATCACAGAGCAGGTCTACACGGAAATCATATCTGAATATTGCCGGGACGAGATTACCAAAATTGGCTCTCTCGTCTAAAGTGCGAAGAGGGCTTGTGTCTTGGATAAAAATGGCTCCTTACAAGGTCAGGGAATACGGGCGGATACTCAGCCGTGCGGCCTATGTAGTGCTGGGTGTCACCACAGAAGGGTATAAGGAGATACTCAGCATCACGGTAGGCGCCAATGAGAACTCCAAGTTCTGGATGGGGATGCTGAACGACCTGAAGAACCGCGGCGTGCAGGACGTGCTGTTCTTCTGCGTGGACGGCCTGTCCGGGATGAAGGAGGCCATAGCTGCTGCATTCCCGAAGACGGAGTACCAGCGCTGCATCGTCCATCAGGTCAGGAACACCATGAAGTATGTGTCAGACAAGGATCGTAAGCCTTTCTGCGCTGACCTGAATACAATCTATCAGGCGCCAACAGAAGAAAAGGCCCTGGATGCCCTGGAACGTGTGACAGAAAAATGGAGCGGGAAGTATCCGAATTCCATGAGGAGCTGGAAACAAAACTGGGATGCCCATCAATAACCCATTTTCTGCATCTTTTTAATATTAAATTCCCAAAATGTCACAACAGAGTTTCCATATCGTTTAATTGCAGCTTGTCTTAATCCTTCACTTGTAAATATCAATTCACATTTCTTCAAATCAGTAAATAATTTTTTACTTACTGTAGGAGAATAACTTGAATAATTCTTAATGATTTCTTGAGTGACTAACATATAGCAAGCTCCATTATCCAAAATCAAATCATTTTCGTCTATATCAAATATATTTCTCCCGACTTTTAATTTTACCACTTCATCATCTCCTGTCCGTAGCATAAAACTAGTGTAATGTACCGTTGAATTTTAGCTAAATAACCGTCGCTATTTATCTTGCCATGTGGTATACTAAAAGAAACGGCGGTGGTTCAACATGGCGAGACCTAAAATATATACTATTTCGTTGACCGATGATGAACTGATGAAATTAAAAGCCATCATTCGGAGGAAAAATACATCAAAAACCATAAAGTGTAGATGCCAGATACTAATCGATCCTGACGAGGCACATGGAAATGTGCTCACGCACCAGCAGTCTGCCAGATCGAATGGAGTCTGCATGGCAACCGTGACAAATACAGTGAAGCTGTATGCTGATGGCGGCGTCGATTCTGTCGCTTCCATCAAAAGGAGCCCGAACTCCGACAACGCAAGACGGAAGATTGACGGACGTGCCGAGGCCCGTCTGATTGAGATCGCGTGCAGCCCGGCACCGAAGGGACATTCACGCTGGACATTGCGTCGCCACTCCATTTAAAATGCCGTCCAACAGGCAGAGAACTCTGCATACTACCAGGAGACCGTCCCGCCCGAGAAGAGGAGACCGTCGAAGGAAAACTGGCTGCTGGATTTGTCCCTACTTGCGAAAGAGATTGATGAAAAGACAAGCGAGAAAGGGATGGAGAGGTAGAGTGATGGAACTTGGCAAAAAGACGAGTGCCAACCGTCGTAAAACAAGCATAAAGCACGGAGTTTTTCAGATGTATAAAAAGGGGCCCGCAGTTCAGCAAAGCTGAACTGCAGTAGCCACTATTCAAAGTCACTTTTCTAATCCAGAAAAATCTTCATCTGAAAACTCGGCATTTCCACCATCCATGGCATTGTCCTGCGTATTATTTCTTTTTAGAGTGCGAGCCATATCCGCCTGTTCCAGTTGACTTTTATGAACATATTCCGGATTCAGCAGCAGGCATTTTTCTTTAAAAAACGCCTTGATCTTGCTTGAATTATTTGTTTCATAAAATTTAATGAGCAGTTCCTTAAAACAGTCTATATCATCATACGGCACAGAAAAAATCCCTATATCATTCTCCATCATAATCTTGTTGCACATAAGCTGGGCAACTCTTTTGTTTCCGTCAAGAAACATCTGCGCTCTGACAATAAAGCAGAATGCCTCCAGTGCGGCTTCAAGTTTATCACCCATGTTTTCTATTTCTGAAAGCTTATCCGCTATAATTCCTTCATGCGGATATTCCGGGACCCACGAAGTTCCGCCTATGGTAACAGGAGCCCTTCTTATATGACCAGCGTCATATGATAATTCCGACATACATATTTTGTTTAATTCCCTCAGAAAAGAAAGATTGTTGGGATAATCAATATTGTCAAACAAAAAATACCATGCCCGTTTCATATTAACAACAAAGAGCACTTCGTCGCGTTTTGTCTGCACGGGGATATTTGATAAGATTTTTTCAGTATTGGGAAATGTTGTTCCCAAGCCTTCAATACCGGCGCTTTTCCATATAGAATCAACGAGCTGCCTTTTTCCCATCGAAATAGACATATTGTTCATTAAATTTGCCTCCCTATCGTCAAGTGATTTTCCTTAAGACTCCATTCACTTGTTAATGAATAAGCTACATTGACAAATTGCACTGCACAAATCCTTTTCTTCGTATATTTTACCATAACTCGGTATAGTTTGTCCCCCCTAAATGAGTAAAAAAGAGTAAAATGCCCCTTTTCTTACCAATTCCGGGCAGAATGGATAATGGGAAAACATTGTTTTTTACCGCTGCCTTTTTTGCCTTGGCCTTATCTTATACTTGAAAACGTCGGCATAGAACTGCTTGTCCGCAAAATGCATCCGCTTTTTTGCAGTACTTCCTCTGACTCGCTCTCCCGCTGGATCTGGGACTCGTCAACGAGGTGCTCGAAGAAATCAAGCCCCCCCTATCATCTCGCTCACATGCATCCCTTTCTCAATCCCGTACTTTTTGCAGATTTCATTCGGAACATAAACGTCGAAGTCGCCGTAGTTGAACGCCCCACAGTTACAGTCGTAGGTACGCTTGCCGTCCTCTGTTCGAACGTACTCCTCGCAGGATTTCTTTACAGCATCAAGCACATCCTCCCTGGTCATGCCGTCCTTTGCGGCGATGTCGATAGATATGTTCACGGTTCCAATCCCGCCAAAGACCTCAGCGCAGAAGAGATGTACAAACGGTTCATGCAGGTAAAAAAGTGGGATGACATCGCCTTTTCCGTACTCCCGGAAAAGCATGAAGTAGAAAAGGAGGATGCGGAAGTGCTTGAAAACCGTTTACAATTTTAAGGCTCGGAAATATCAGAAAGCGTAGAACGTGAAAAAGCGGAATTTGATGGCTGTAGCAAACATGAAGATAGCAAAGAAAATAAGGAAGAACTCAAATTGTTTGACACGAACATCAAGTGGAAAACGGACGGCAAAGAGAGCCTTGGTTTGCCGGACAAGCTGGAGATTCCAGCAGAGTGTGGGCGGAGGGCAACGAGCAAGCGGCGTCCGACTGGCTGTCGGACGAGTTTGGCCTTTTACGCAGAAGATTCTCAATCGAAAGCAACTAGCTAATGGGGGCTTCTACAACAAGATGAGCCAGGAGGACTTCGAGGCTGACGTCCAGGAACTTTTCGCAGCACGGAGTTCGTCGAAGGCGTTGTTTCGTAACTCAAGTACAAAAACTGCTGCGTCCCGGAGAGCCCGCTCGGGTCAGGACTCGACTTTTGCGAGATGGCGCGCAAGGTTCCGTGCAGAGAGTATGGCGGGCATTTACAAATTTCAGATTTTTTTGAGTTATGATTTAGGAACTGTGCATAAATACCTGTGCTAGAGACACAGGTATTTGGCATCTTATGCTTTATTTAACTTCATAAATCGCATCTTTCATATACCAATGAGCTACCAAACCGCTAATCATACCAGAGTCGTCATACGACATTTCCGTATCGCTGTTTACCCACAGAGGATAGGGGTGGCTGCTATATGGCTGCACATAGACTACTTTCTCTTCACTCCTGTACAGTTGCAGACGCCGCAGATATTCATGCCAGTATTGGTTTCCCTCGCCGTCCGCAATCAGTCTGTATGCTCCATAATTGACAAAAATAGCCTTTTTGCTTACTTCATCCAGCCTGATAAAGCTGATTATTCCTACCGTGAACGCACACAGCAATATCAAGGTCCATCCAACTACATTTTTCCCATGCCTGGGAATGACTGCTTTAGCCGCTTTCACTCTATGAACCAGCCATCCGCTCCAATACGCTTCCAGCAGCACAAGCCCCAACAGCAAAAACATCTTACATACATTTTGATTTCTTGACAAAGGCTCTTGCCCCAAGGCGTAGAATCCCGGTGCGAACATAGATGCGTATAGACAATATGCCGCTGCTGTTACCAGCAGGGGACAGCGAAAGGAAAAGCTACTGTCCTGCACTGCTTTCAAAAAAACCGGCAACAGCAGAATCAGTATAACAACCACATATATATTTATCCAATCCATCATTTGTGAGGAAGAATAGGCAAAGCTCTTTCCAATCGTACCTATAACGCTTCCCTTCTGAAAATTTGCCTGTCTTACTGCATTGCCCGGAGCCAGTACATTAATCAGGAATCCAGTTTCTCCAAACAAAAAAGGAATCGCGAACCAGAAATAAGCCTTTTTTCTCCTCTTTTTCCACAGGGCTATTGCAATAATTCCCAGCAGCACTAAAACTTCCGCACACAACAGTGCCGTTGAAAAATTTGCGCCGGCCGCCACAAAAGCCATCCCTGTACAAACGATTAATTCAAGTCCCAGCCATATACGCCTACTATGGCTACGTTCTATTTCCGCAAAGCATAACAAGGCAAAACCTGTCATCAGATTAAAAAACCCCTGCATAAACACATAATGCACGGCGCCATTCCACCAATACAGGCCAGAGGCAGGCGTGTACATAAACGCGCACTGCATGACGCATGCCGCCGCCACTGCGGATATGCAGGTACGCCCGTCCAGCCCCATCCATCTCTTCAATATTGCATACATAAGAACGAAAGTGGAAATGCATGTCATTCCAATCATCAGATAAGGCACCGCATGTGCGTACTGTTCTCCAAACGCCATAGGCGAAATAGAAAAAAAGAAAATTGAACTATATGTTCCCTGCCAGTTTTTATAAAATTCCACAACTTCCTGGAACGCTGTTTTCACTACTTCCAGCAGGCTATGCGTATTCAGCCATGTACAGTGTACATGGAACGCAAACCAATAATCATCCGCTGCGCCGTGATTATATTTTCCAATGTACAGCAGAGGGACAATAAACCATAAAAATCCCAATACGGATAAAACACAAAAAGTACTTCGATTCAGAAATTTCTTTTCCAGCTTTTCAAACCGTATCTTCATAAATCTATCTTTGCTCCAATGGATAAAATGAGAAACATTTCATTACTACAGTATCAGCTAGTATTATACCTAATTAGCTGTTAAAAGTCTAGAGCGTGTTCAAAAAAATTACAAGGCTGTAAAATTCAGCAAATCTTTTTCTGGTATCTATAGTGCATTATCCATATAAATTTCATAATAAGCAGATGGGGCACGCATAATTTGCATTTTTCCGTAGCTTGCGAGCCTATCACCTTCGTCGTACAGCGTTGCGCCGCTGTCGGCATTTGGTGTTAGTATATTGACCGGGAATACTTGAAAGATCTTGTGGAAGAGGCCGTGCTGGACGCACTTGGCAGCGGTGCTGACACTTTTGCAGAGGCTGGGAACGCCGTGGTGTTTTCCCTGCAAAACGAGGGGTTTATGGTGCGGGACTTTCCGAACGAGTATGAGCGCCTCGACTTCAATGTGCGCAGCTACCTGAGGAAACTGCCACAGGAAGAGGAGAGGGACTATCGGTGAGCCAGCACGACATTTGATAGCAGGCAAAAGCCCTGATAAAAGCGAAAAGAGGATAAGCAATATGAGCGAGGAAATGGCAAAAGCATTGTTAGTTAAGATGGAGATTCTGGAAGGCGAGGTGAAGGCTCTGCGATCTGAGCGGGAGACGCTGGTCTACGATACAAAGGGACTCGCCAAGGCGTTGATAATGAGTCCAAACTACGCCGGAAAACTGATGGCGACTAAAGGGTTTCCTTCCACAAAAATAGGAGGAGCGTGGAAGGTAAGCAAGGTTGCGCTGGAAGAATGGCTTGCCCGCAACCGCTGGCACGAGGTTGACCTGGGCGGATAATTTTGTGTTGACGGCGATACCGGGGATTTGTTACAATGTTGCTTGCAAGACACACTGGGATTCAGGGACTGATTGTGAATGATATTGTGAATAATTGAAAAGACGATGCCTAGAAGCTCGCAGAAACAAGGGCTTTACAGCGGTAGTACGGCGGTCTCCAAAACCGTTAACGGGGGCTCGATTCCCTCTTCCCCTGCTGATGATAAGGACTTGGAAGGATTGAGAAATCAATGTTTCCAAGTCTCTTTTTATCTGCGGAACCACTTCTCTACAGCAATGCGTTCACTGCGTCCTGAATGCTCCGCACCCCTATCAGTTTCATGGAGCCGTCCCCCTGCAGCCCCTTCATGCACACCGCCGGGAGAATGCAGGTGTCAAAGCCCAGCTTCCGGGCCTCCGCCACCCTCTGGGCAGCCATACTCACAGAGCGCACCTCCCCCGAGAGCCCCACCTCACCAAATGCCACCAGCCGGGGACTGATCCCCCGGTTTTTGAAGCTGGACAGGGCCGCCAGTACAATGGCCAGATCCATGGCGGGCTCCTGTACCTTCATGCCCCCCGCGATATTCACATAGGCATCGCAGCCGGACAGCTGCACACCGCAGCGCTTTTCCAGTACCGCCATCAGCAGATTCACCCGGTTCAGATCCGTACCTGTGGCCTGCCGCCGGGGAATTCCAAAATTGCTGTGGCACAAAAGAGCCTGTATCTCCAACAGCAGCGGCCGGGTGCCCTCCATGGCGCAGGCCACCACCGAGCCGCTGGCTCCCTCCGGCCTGCCTTCCAGCATATATTCGGAGGGATTGTGTACCTCCGCCAATCCCTCCTGTCCCATCTCAAACACCCCGATCTCGTTGGTGGAGCCGAAACGGTTCTTGACTCCCCGGAGAATCCGGTAAGAGGCATGTCTGTCTCCTTCAAAGTACAGCACCGTATCCACCATATGCTCCAACACCCTGGGGCCGGCCACCGTTCCCTCCTTGGTCACATGCCCCACGATGAATACGGAGATGTTCATACCCTTGGCAAGCTGCAGCAGTACCCCTGTGGACTCCCTGACCTGGGAGACACTGCCCGGGGCGGCGGAAACTTCCTCATTATACATGGTCTGGATGGAATCAATGATCACCACCTTGGGCATTTCCCGCTGAATCACTTCCCTGATACTGCCCAGATTGGTCTCGCACAGCAGCAGCATGCCTTCCGCAAAACTGCCGATCCGATCCGCCCGCATCTTGATCTGTACCTGGGACTCCTCCCCGGAAATATAGAGCACCTTGTGGCCCTTCTCCGCCAGTTTCCAACAGGTCTGCAGCAGCAGGGTGGACTTGCCGATGCCGGGATCACCGCCCACCAGAGTCAGGGAGCCCTGCACGATGCCGCCCCCCAGCACCCGATCCAATTCCCCGATCTGAGTGCTCAGGCGCGCCTCCTCCTGAATTGTAATGTCCGCCAGCACAGCGGGAGCAGTTCTTCCCGCCCCCCCTCCCCTGCCTGGGTTCTTGAGGGAAGATGTTTTTACCACTTCCTCTACAAAGGTATTCCACTCTCTGCATCCGGGACACTGCCCCATCCACTTGGTAGATTCATATCCGCAATTCTGGCAGTAAAACACTGCCTTGTTCTTCGTCTGTGCCATCTTTTTCTCCACGCCCGGACAAGCCGCTTATCGGTTCTTCACCGTAAAGGTCACCTGATCCTGCTTATAGCCTGCGGAAACAATGTCCCCCGGCTGCACATTGCCCCGGAGAATCTCTTCCGCCAGGGCGTCCTCCACCACGGACTGTATAGCCCGCTTCAAGGGCCTGGCTCCCATCTTCTGGTCAGCGTACTTCTCCACCAGATGTTCTTTCAACGCCCCGGTCAGGGAGAGCTGAATTTCCATCTGGCTCTGACAGCGCCTGCACAGGCCCGCGGACAATAGCTGGATAATCTCTTTCATGTTCCCATGGTCAAGCTGGTGGAACACAATGATATCGTCAATACGGTTGATGAACTCCGGCTTGAAATTCCGCTTTACCTCCTCCATCACTCCCGCTTTCATTTTTTCATAATTGCGGGCGGCGCTGTTGTCGGCGGCAAAGCCCAGGTTTCTGGGATCCACAATCCGCTGGGCTCCCGCGTTGGAGGTCATGATCAGAATGGTATTCTTGAAGCTGACCTTCCTGCCCTTGGAATCTGTGATATGGCCATCGTCCAATACCTGCAGCAGGATGTTGAACACATCCGGGTGAGCCTTCTCTATCTCGTCAAACAACACCACGCTATAGGGATTGCGGCGCACCTTTTCACTGAGTTGTCCCCCTTCGTCAAAGCCCACATAACCGGGCGGAGAGCCTATCATCTTGGACACCGAGTGTCCCTCCATGTACTCCGACATATCCACCCGGATCATGGCATTCTCCGAACCGAACATGGCCTCTGCCAGCGCCTTGCTCAGTTCCGTCTTGCCCACGCCGGTGGGACCCAGAAACAGGAAGGAACCTATGGGCCGGGACGGATCCTTCAATCCCACACGGCCTCTGCGCATGGCCCTGGATACCGCTTTGACGGCCTCCTCCTGGCCAATTACCCGCTTGTGCAGAAGCTGTTCCAGCTTCAGCAGACGCTCGCTCTCCTTCTCCGCCAGCTTCTGCAGAGGAATCCGGGTCCACATGGACACCACGGCGGCGATCTCTTCTTCCCCGATCTCCAGCCTGGCCTCCTCCCTGGTCTTGCCGGCCCGTTTCTTCATACGCTCCAGCTTCTGCAGCAGTTCGTCCTGCCGCCGCTTTGCCTCTCCTGCCTCCTTGAAATCTTCCCGGCGGATAGCTGCTTCCAGTTCTCCGTCCAGTTCCTGCAGACGTTTTTTCAGTTCCTGCTGTCGGTAAGGTACGCTGGCTGTCTGCAGACGGGCAGCCGCGGCGGCTTCGTCAATCAGGTCTATGGCCTTGTCCGGAAGATTCCTGTCATTGATATAACGGCTTGCCAGACGTACCGCCGCCTCCACTGCCTCCCTGCTGATGAGCACCTGATGATGATTCTCATATTTTTCCTTTATCCCTTCCAGAATGCGGATGGCCTCCTCCTCGGTGGGTTCCTCCACATTCACCGGCTGGAATCTGCGCTCCAGGGCGGCGTCCTTCTCCACATATTTCCGATATTCGGAGATGGTGGTGGCGCCGATCAGCTGAATTTCCCCCCTGGCCAGAGAGGGCTTCAGGATATTGGAAGCGTCTATGGCCCCTTCTGCGCCCCCCGCGCCGATGATGGTATGCATCTCGTCCAGGAACAGGATCACATTGCCCGCCGCAATCACTTCCCGGATCACCTTCTTGATCCGTTCCTCAAACTCTCCCCGGTATTTGCTGCCTGCCACCATGCCTGATAAATCCAGCGTCAGCACCCGCTTATCCCGCACGGTAAAGGGCACCTGGCCCTCCACGATGCGCAGGGCCAGGCCCTCCGCCACCGCGGTCTTGCCCACTCCGGGTTCGCCGATCAGGCAGGGGTTATTCTTGGTTCTGCGGCTCAAAATCTGGATCACCCTGCGGATCTCGTCCTCCCGGCCAATCACTGGGTCAAGCCTGCCCTCTCTGGCAAGAGCGGTCAGATCCCTGCTGTACTGGTCCAATGTGCCGGTCTTGCTCCCCTTCCCCTGTCTTCTGCCCAAATCCTCTTTGTACAGATTGGGATCCGCCCCTATGGCGGTCAGCACATCCACATAAAGTTTCTGGGTGGAGATATTCATGGTGTTCAGCAGGCGTACCGCCACATTCTCCCCCTCCTTGATCAAAGCCAGCAGAATGTGCTCGGTGCCGGTGCGGGACTGGCCGAACCGCCCCGCCTGGGCATGGGCCTCCTCCAGGATCTTCTCCGCCCGCGGGGAATAGCCCTCCCTCTCCTTTATGGCGGTGCCGCTCTCAAAGGCGATCAGTTCCCGAATCATTTCCAGCACCTGCTCCAAGGACACGCCGTTATCCGTCAGTACCCTGGCGGCAACCCCGGTCCCCTCCTTAATCAGGCCCACCAGCACATGCTCCGTCCCCACATATCCCTGCTTCAGGGTATGCGCGCACCTCTCTGCATATTTCAGCGCGGCCTCTGCCTTTTCCGTAAAATGTGACTGCATCACTCCAGTCCTCCATAATCCTCATAGATTTCGTCAATCAATGCATGCATCTCTTCCCTGGTAATATTCTTGCAGCTTCCTTTAGCCAATATTACCCGGAGTTCCTTTTTTAATTCCGCCACGGTACGCAGCTTGTCCACATCGATGGCTATGACGGCCCCTCTGCGTCTGTCCACCTTCACGTAGCCCTCCTGCTTCAGCACGGTATAGGCCTTATTTACCGTATGCATGTTGATTCCCACAAGTTCTGCCAGTTGACGAACGCTGGGCAGTGAGTCTCCCTCCCGGAACTGCGCGGTGGCGATCCCCAGGATGATCTGATTGCGCAGCTGCAGATACAGTGCCTCGTCACTGTTAAAATCCACCTCTATCACCATATGCCGTGCCGCCTTTCTACATTCGTGGAATTGTTCTACTTATTTTATCACAACCACCCCATTTTGCAAAGTGGAGGAGGAAATTTAATAAGGATTTAATTAAAACACGGAGGAACCCGTTTTCATGGGTTCCTCCTTCGCATCCTTGCCGATTCCTCAATTTTCTTCCTCGCCGTCCCAGTTCAGGTATTCAAAATCAAATTCATCGTCATCCGCCAGGAAGTTCCGGGCCTGACCGGATGGGTTCTCCCTGGCTGCAGGCCTCTCCTGCTGACGGCCTGCCGGCTGCTGGGCCGGTCTGGCCTGGCCGCTTCCCGCCGGACGGCTCTGACCTGCTCCCGAAGGTCTGGCCTGGCCATTCCCCGCCGGACGGCTCTGACCTGTGCCCGAAGGTCTGGCCTGACCGCTTCCCGCCGGACGGCTCTGGCCTACGCCCGAAGGTCTGGCCTGACCGCTTCCTGCGGGACGGCTCTGGCCTGTGCCCGAAGGTCTGGCCTGGCTGCTTCCTCCAGAACGACTCTGGCCATTCCCCGCAGGACGGGACTGACCGCTCCCTCCGGAACGGCTGCCGGTGCCCCCCGTGGGCATATCTGCCTTTCCACTGCTCCGCTGTCCCTGTCTCTTTCGCACCGTTTCCTTTTCCACTTCCTCAAAATAGGCGGCATCCATCATGTCTCTGATCTTAAAGAACAGAAGTGTGGCAGTCAATGCCAGCAGAATCACGGCAACCACCAGAATAATCATGATGATCCTCATGGATTTCATCTGCGCATCGCCTTCTTCACGCAGCTTCTTATAGTTAGCCGTACTTTCATACAAATCCGAGATCAGATATCTGACCCCCTGTTCGCCGGTATAATCCATTAAATACCAGCCATCCTCATATTTCTTCGTATCATAGTCTTTCTGTTCCGGCGGCGGAGTGGGTTCCGGCTCAACAGGGTCTGTCACCTCAGGAGCTTCAGGCTCTACAGGATTCGTAGCCGGCGGCAGGAGTTCTCCCTCCAACGTGACGAAGTCCTCCCTGACAAAGCCTGTAGCCTGTCCGCCGGCCCCGGTGAAACTCACCTGATACCAACTCTTGCCTTCGCTGTCCTGGGCCGTACCCGTCACGGTCAATATTGTGTCTCTCGGTACCGTTTCCACAATGGTACCTGAAGTGGAAGCATTGGAACGCACCCGTACCTGCTCACCTGTGACTTTGGCATTGACCGGCTGTACCGCCGTCACCTCAGTGGCGGGTGTGCTGGTGGGCGTGTTGGGCGTGTTGGGAGTGGCAGGAGTATCAGGCGTGATCTGATTACCGGTTCCGGTTCCGCTGCCGACTTTCTGTACCAGGTCGGAACGGACATATCCGGTTTTGGTGCCGCCCTCGAAAGTAACCTGATACCAGGTATAGCCGTCCGCCCCCGTGGTCTCCCCGGTGATGGGCAGGATTTCGCCGTTCAGCGCCCCTCCGATCATCTCGGTGCCTGTATCCGCACCGGCACGGATCTTCACAGAACTGGCCGTCACCTTCGCATCTTCCGCATGGCTGATAATGGTTGTCAATCCAAAGGCCAACACCATTACCGCCATCGCCGCCACCGCCATGACCATGGCCTTTAACTGCATCCGTATCTTAGCTGTCTCTCTCATATGCAACCCTTTCCTATTTGGAGTCCCGCGTATCCCTGCTTTAAAGTTTATCCCTGGTAAATCTCTTGGCTCCCTCCTGGCCGGAGAAATCGTTCATTCCAACGCCCATCATGTCCTTTTTCATGTTCCTGCGCCTGGGATCCTCCGACTTCGGCGGCTGTTTTGCCGCGCATTGGGGACAGAATTCTCCGCTGCGTATCTGCACGCCGCAGGACCGACAGGACAGGAACGTGCGGGAGCCTGTTGCAACCTCCAGTCTTTCCTCCCGCAGAAGCTGCCGTATCACTTTATGAGGTACCCCTGTGGCCGCCTCCGTGTCGGCGATTGTGGCTCCCGGATGCTGCTCCACATAGAGTCTCACCTTCCCGTAATCGTCATATACCACAGCCTTGCACTGCTCACAGCGGTATTCGCCGACCCCCTTATAGACCAACTCGCCCCCACATTCCGCGCAGGTATTTGGCACATGGTACAAATCATTATCAAAAAAATCCATGTCTACCTCTTTCCCGCATACCCCAGGCCGCTCCTGCGATACGCGTCAATGCTTTTTACGGCACGGCCTGTAATGCGTATGCTTCGGATATCGCAAGTCATGCCTAAGATATTTATACCTCTTCTATCGCCTTACCTATGTCATGCCTCATATATTTATTTTCAAAGCCGACCCAATCCACAGCCTCATAGGCCTTTGTCCTGGCTTCCTTCAGCGTTGCCCCCTTTGCCGTGACTCCCAGCACCCGGCCGCCGTTTGTCACCACCCGGCCCTGTCCGTCCAGCTTGCTGCCGGCATGGAAGCAATAATAATCCTCTCTTCCCTCAAACTTCTCCAGCCCGTGTATCTCGAACCCTTTCTGATATGACACCGGGTACCCGTCGGAAGCCAGCACCACGCAGACCGCCGCATTGTCCTCAAATTCCAGTTCTACCTGATCCAGCGTGCCGTCTATACAGGCATCCACCACATCCATGATGTCATTCTTCATCCGGCACAATACCACCTGTGCCTCCGGGTCGCCGAACCGGGCATTATACTCCAGCACTTTGGGACCTTCGGGCGTCAGCATCAGTCCAAAGAAGATCACTCCCTTGAAAGGCCTTCCCTCCGCCGCCATGGCATCCACCGTGGGCTGGTAGATATGCTCCCTGCAGAACGCATCCACCTCCTCCGTGTAGAAGGGACTGGGGGAGAAATTGCCCATGCCGCCGGTATTCAGCCCCTGGTCTCCGTCTTTGGCCCTCTTGTGGTCCTGGGCGGAAGTCATGGGCTTTATGGTCCTGCCGTCCACGAAAGACAACACCGAAACTTCCCGCCCCGTCATGAACTCTTCCACCACCATACGGTTGCCTGCATTGCCGAAATGCTTATCCTCCATGATTTCCTTTACGCCTGCCCGGGCCTCCTCCAGAGTGTTGCAGATCAGCACTCCCTTGCCCAGCGCCAGCCCGTCCGCCTTCAATACAATGGGCATCTTGGCCGTTTCCAGATAGCGCAGCGCCTCCCCGGGATCATCAAAGGTCTCATATGCCGCCGTGGGAATCCCATACTTTTTCATCAGATCCTTGGAGAAAGCCTTGCTGCCCTCCAGTTCCGCCGCCTTTCGGTCCGGGCCGAAAGCCCGCAGCCCCGCCGCCTGCAGCGCGTCCACCAGTCCGCCCACCAGAGGGTCGTCCGGCGCTACGAACACCAGATCCACCGCCTTTTCTCTGGCATAGGAGATGATTTTGTCAAACTCCATTACACCAATGGAAGGCTCACACTCCGCCACCTGGGCAATGCCTGCATTGCCCGGCACGCAGTATATCCGATCCACTCTGCTGCTCTTCTTCATACTGACCGCGATGGCATGTTCCCTGCCGCCGCTTCCTACGATCAATACCTTCATTACACATCCGCTCCCATCTGTCCGCTCCCACGGACGCCTATATCCTCTTCAGCAGCGCCGGACGCAGAATTCCGCTCCCGTCACCGCACTAGCGCCTGTATACATGGCCCTCCCGGATTTCCAGTCTGCCGTGGGCAATGTCGTCAATGGCCTGGGGCAGCAGAATCCACTCCGCCTGTTCCATGACACGCCTCTGCAAAATCTCCGGGGTATCGTCCTGTTCAATCATCACCGGCTTCTGGGCAATAATGGGCCCCTCATCCATGCCCTCGTTGACAAAATGCACCGTAGCACCGGTGATTTTGACGCCCCGCTCCAACACTTTCTCATGTACCTTCAGCCCATAATAGCCCACACCGCAGAAAGAAGGGATCAAAGACGGGTGAATATTGACGATTCGATTGCTGAACGCCTGCACCATCTGAGGCGGAATCCGCACCAGAAAGCCGGCCAGCACCACAATGTCCGGTGCAAGTTCTTTTACCCGGTCCGTGAAAGCCCGGTTGAAAGCCTCCCTGTCCGGGTAGGACTTGGGGGATATACAGAAATCCGGAATCCCATGTGCCCTGGCGCGTTCCAGTGCCCCGGCTCCCGCATTGTTGCTGATCACCGCCAAAATCTCCGTATCGGTGATTTTTCCGGCGTCTAAGGCATCCATGATCGCCTGCAGATTGGTGCCGCCGCCGGACACACACACTACAATCTTCAGCATAAGGTCACTCCCTTTTCTCCTGCCTGACAGATTCCCGCGATCCAGGCACTTTCGCCTGCCGCCTCAATGGCCTTCACAGCCTTTTCTGCGTCCGCCGCGTCCACAGCCAGCAGCATACCGATGCCCATATTGTAGGTATTGTACATCATCTGCTCCGCAATACCGCCTTTCTCCTGCAGAAGCCTGAAGATGGCAGGAACCTGATAGCTGCCCTTATTCACCTGGGCATTGACGCCCTCCGGCAGCATCCGGGGAATATTCTCATAAAAACCGCCGCCGGTGATATGACTGCAGCCCTTGACGGTGACGCCCGCATCCTTCACGGACTTCATGGCCTTCACATAGATCCGGGTAGGGGCCAGAAGCGCCTCTCCCAAAGTCTGTCCCAGTTCGTCGTAATATGTATTCAGGCTCTCCTCCGTCATGTCAAACACCTTGCGTACCAGGGAGAAACCATTGCTGTGCACGCCGGAGGAAGCGATGGCCACCAGCACATCGCCGGGGGCAATGTTCTCTCCGGTGATCATGTCCTTCTCATCCACCACGCCCACGGCAAAGCCCGCAATGTCGTAGTCGTCCTCAGGCATCATGCCGGGATGTTCTGCGGTCTCACCGCCCACCAGAGCGGCCCCCGCCATCTTGCAGCCCTCGGCCACACCCTTCACGATGGAAGCGATCTTCTCGGGGCAATTCCTGCCGCAGGCTATGTAATCCAGGAAAAACAGGGGCTCTCCCCCTGCACAGGCCACATCGTTGACACACATGGCCACACAGTCGATACCGATGGTATCATGCCGGTCCAGCACCATGGCCAGCTTCAGCTTGGTACCCACACCGTCCGTGCCGGAGAGCAGCACCGGATGTTCCATATTCTTGATGGCATCCAGGGAAAAAGCGCCGGAAAAACCGCCCAGCCCCCCCATCACCTCCGGGCGCATGGTCTCTTTCACATGCTTCTTCATCAGTTCCACAGATCTGTAGCCCGCCTCAATATCCACGCCAGCCTTCTTGTAATCCATATGTAGGTCTCCCTTTCCTGTTTTATGTTCCTTGTGACTATCTCTTACCTGCATACCGCCGGCCCTGCCTGCGGTATGGCGTTTGTCCTGCCTTTTACTTCTTCATCCCCTCCAGATAAGCCCTGTAGCCCTGCTCTTTCAGCCTGGCGTCCTTGGCCTGTACCTGGTTTTTCAGGTTTTCACTGTATTCTTTCAGCTTCTGCAGCAGCGCCTCATCGGAGGTGGCCAGAATCTTGGCCGCCAGCAGAGCCGCGTTGGCTCCCCCGTTGATGGCAACGGTGGCCACCGGAATGCCGGAGGGCATCTGCACAATGGAGTACAGGGAGTCCCTGCCTCCCAAAGAAGTGGTATGCATGGGAATGCCGATTACCGGCATGGGAAAAATCGCCGCGCACATACCCGGCAGATGGGCCGCCATGCCGGCTCCCGCAATAATTACCTTGAAGCCCTTCTCCTCGGCCCCCTTCGCATATTCAAAAAACACATCCGGTTCCCGGTGCGCGGAGATGATGGTCATCTCATAGGAAATCCCCAATTCCTCCAATACATCGGCCGCTTTGGCCATAATGGGCATATCCGAATCGCTGCCCATGACGATGCCTACTTTTGCCATATTTACCCCTTTCCAGCGCATTTCCGCCCAAATCCGCCTTCCTGCCGGAAAAGCGCTGCGGCCTGCTGTCAATCGTGTTTTCAGATAGTGCTAATCTCTGACCATATACTACAGTTTACTAGATTTAATGCGGGTATGCAAGGGCTTTTTGTATATTTTGTGTTAAGTCTTTTCTTAATTTTCGTTCATTTTTAAGCCGTACAGGTTACTCCTGCTCCAGCGGCCGGTTCAGCGCCTCGCTGCCCGGCAGCACAAAACGTCCCTGCAGGATAAGGGGAATCCGAACCCCGTCTTTCCTCACCGCCGTCAGTTCCCCCAACTCGTCAAAGGGAAGGGTGATATCCGTGTGGCAGTTGAAATAAGCCTTGGAAGAGTCGGTGTGGCGCAGCCGGGATTTCTCGTTCTCCCTGGCCACGATCTCCTTGCCGTCCGGATTGTATACCGCCACGTCCTCGGCCTGGCTGTAGCAGGTGTCCCCCACAGCGAAATGAGGCCCCGTCTTTTCCGCGATCAAAATGGGCAGCTTATCCTCAATCCCCCATTTGCGGGCCATCACATAGGCTGTGGTGTTGGTGCCGATGGCGAATTCGCCCAGGGGCAGAGTATCCCGATGGAAGAGGACGTTTTCTTTGACATAGCGCCGTCCTTCCTCCGGGTCCGGGAAGTTGCCGCAGCCGTAATCCACGATCATGCCGTCCTTAAAGGTAACGGACAAGTCTCTGTACTCCAGGCCGTTCAGGAATACCCTGGACACCTGCAGTACCCCATTGGTGCCCTCCAGCACCGGGGAGGTAAACACCTCGCCCACCGGAATATTCACATCCGCCACGCAGTTTTCAAAAATGGTCTCCTTCTCCGGGTTCTGCAGCTTCCACAGGTTCACGGAAAGATCCGTGGCATTGCCGTTCATGCCTTTGATCTCCACATGGTCCGCCTGGTCCAGGGCATCGATCAGGCATTGCTGAATCTGCCGGTATTTGTTGTAATCCAGGGTGTTGACTCTGATGGTATCCTCAAAAATTTCCCGGAAATTTTCACCGATCTCCGGCGCGGGGAATGCGATAATGGTAAAGCTGCGCTCCGCCATGGGAATATACTGTGCATAGAGTTCCATGTTTTTGGCGCTGTACTCCACCCACAGCTTTTGCTGCTCCGGGGACAGCTGCACCGCCTGGGGCCTGCTCTCCGGCGTGAAAGGTGTCTCGCCGAAGATTTCCACTACCGCAGGCCCGGCGTGTTCCCTGGCCTCCTGTTTATGGTGCTCATAGGCTGTTTTCAGCACCTCCAGTTTGCGATGCATCAGGGCCCTGTCCCAGATCAGCCCGTGATCATTCTTATGATCATAGGTATACTGCCTGTTGGGTTTTGCCCCCTCCAGGCCCACCGACCGCACCACCGGCGCAAGCCCCATCCCCGCGAAATTCTCCACCGCCTTGCGCATCATCCGCTCAAAGCCGATGTGGTAATGCAGATCCACCGTCCTTTTGATGGAGAGATCCTTTCCCGTAACGGCAAAGCCGATCCGATATCCCTCGGTATATGTGTCCGCCATGGTGTCGATGACAGCCTGGGGAAGACTCGCCAGGAATCGGGCGGTCTCTATCTCGTTCTCGGTCACATACAGACCATAACGGTAGAGATAGCGAATATCCTCCAGATCGGCTCCCATAAGGATATCCACCGCCGGATTCCCTTCCGGGCACAACATTCTGGCCACGTTCTTCTCCGTGCGGATATCCGAGTAATCGCTGTTGTGCCAGTATACAATCTGCCGTATGTCCTCGTAGGGCGGCAGCTGCCGCTGTTCCTGCCAGGCCCCGGAAAAGGCACCATAAATCTCCACCAGCAATTCCATGCGGACCAGCATGTCCTCCAGATCTCCCTCGGCCGCAGGCGATATACCGCCCCGCAGTTCCACATAGACATAGGACAGAAGCTGACCCCACTGCTCCCCCATCCGTTCCGCCGCATAAGCCGGGTTGCCCCAGCTATGGCCGTAATGCTCCGGCAGCACATCTTCGAACAACTCCCGGTTCCAGTCCTGCAGCCGTGCCAGTTCCCCGTCCTTCAAATGTCCCTGCTCCGCAAAGGCATAATACTCCGCCAGCTTTAACGAAAAAGCCGCCAGCTTTCCAAAATATTCATCCAGCGCCGGTTGCCCCAGAGGCTCCCCGCCGATCTCCCTGATCCGCTCCAGAACCAGCCCGTACCGCTCCTGTAATAATTCTCTGTTTTCTCCCTGTATCTGCTCCATGACAATCCTTCCCTCCTATGTTTCATCAGGTTATTGCGTCCGTTCTCCATCCATCCTCTGCACGCTTTCCTCTACTATAAGTAAGACGCCGCATACAGGATACCGCTGACGGCGCCCAGGCTTATACCGTTGAGCAGGATCCCCAACCATCCGAACAGCTTAAACCTGTCCACTTCCCGCACAGCCAGCACACCCAGTACCAGGCCGGCCAGGGACAATATGGTGGCAAATATCCCCGTAAATCCATATCCGGCAGGGATATCCCCGCTCCGGCTATAAGACAGAAAAATCACCGCTGTCAGCGATACTGTGCATAAAACACCAAAAACCGTAGACATAATCGCTTTTTCCGAATGCCTGCGGTTAGTGAACATATAATTCTTTTTCTGTGACATAATTTCCCCACTACGCATGCGGCAGGATGTTACCGCCGCGCCGCGTCAACTGATCTTGTTAAAAGAGAATTTTTGATTTCCCCGCCAGCAGCTTGGCTCCGCCTACCACCAGCAGGATCCCGCTGACCAGGCCCAGCACCAATGTCACCACGCCCAGCGTGATGTTGAGCGCGCCTGCCCCTCTCATTACCTTATACAACTTTTCATCCATACCAACTGCCCTGCCTTTCCCCGCGCCCGGAAACCGGGCGCAAACAACCTCTGTCTCCTCTATGCGCCGTATTCCGCATAATATGCGTCTATTGATGCTTTCAGCGCGTCATCTATCAGTACTTCCCCCTTGTAGGGTCTGTTATACAGATGTTCGGTCACTTCGGCCATGGAGACGATGGCACAGGCCTCAATGCCATATTTTTCCCGGATCTCCTGCAGGGCGCCCACCTTGCCGCCCAGGCCTTTCTCCATACGGTTCAGGGATACCATCAGCCCTTTAACCTCCACGTCCGCCTGTGCCTTCAGGATGGGAAATGTCTCCTCGATGGATTTGCCGGAAGTGGTCACGTCTTCGATGATCACCACCCGGTCCCCGTCCTTAAGTCCGCTTCCCAGCAGGATTCCCACATCTCCGTGATCCTTGGCTTCCTTGCGGTTGGAGCAGTAGCGGATCTCCCGGCCATACAGTTCACTGTAGGCGATGGTGGCGGCCACACTTAGGGGGATTCCCTTGTAGGCCGGGCCGAACAGTACGTCAAAATCGTCCCCAAAATTGTCATGGATGGCCCTGGCATAATATTCTCCCAGCTTCTTAAGCTGTGCCCCGGTCACATAGGCCCCCGCATTCATAAAAAAAGGGGACTTTCTGCCGCTCTTCAGGATAAACTCACCGAATTTCAACACTTTACTGTCCACCATGAACTCAATAAATTCCTGTTTGTACTGTTCCATCGTCTGTCACGCTCCTCTTCCATGTATTCCCTACAGGCGGACTCCCCCAGATATTTTGCCCGGTACAGGACGCCTGTCTCTTATCTTACTTATCTTATCATACTCATTTGGGATTTTCAATAATAGAAAAAACGCTTTCAGCCAAAAAAAGGCCGCCGCAATTTGCGGCAGCCCCTCTTTCAGCCCTAGAGCGTCTTACTTCATCTGCTCTTCCTGCTGCTTGATCATCCGGCGAACCATCTCGCCGCCGATGGAACCAGCCTCCTTAGAGGTCAGGTCACCATTGTAGCCTTCCTTCAGGTTTACGCCCAGCTCGGAAGCAACCTCAGTTTTGAAACGATCCATGGCTGCCTTAGCCTCGGGAACTTCTACTCTATTAGCTCTGCTTGTCATTTTGTTTCACCTCCATACTGTTTCTTGTTTTGTCTGCAATCTATATCCAAGATAAGTGAGACATTCACTTATCTTGGCTTCTCCGCCGGTACTTTCTAACCCTGCCGCCTAAGTGATTTGTCATCGCTTATCTTGGTCTTAGTATTAGCGGCATCACAGAAAATATAATGGAAACTTTTTCATGGACAAAAAAAGAGCCGGAAGCTGCAGCCTCCGGCCCATGTGGCACATTTTTATTCTCCAAACACAGCCTTGTAATCCGCCTGGAACTTGGCGATGCCGGCTTCGGTCAGCGGATGCTTGGTCATCTGCTCGATCACGGCATAAGGCACTGTAGCGATATCGGCGCCTGCCAGCGCGCAGTCGGTCACATGAACGGGATTGCGCACACTTGCAGCAATGATCTGGGTATCCACATCACACACGGCAAAGATATCAGCGATCTCTCTGATCAGATCCACGCCTCTCTGGCTGATATCATCCAGACGGCCCAGGAAAGGAGATACATAGGTAGCGCCTGCCCTTGCAGCCAGCAGTGCCTGGTTAGCGGAAAAGATCAGGGTCACATTGGTCTTGATGCCCTCGGCAGTCAATGCCTTGCAGGCCTTCAGCCCTTCTACCGTCATGGGAATCTTAACTACCATATTGGGGTGGATCGCCGCAATGGCTCTTCCCTCAGCTATCATACCCTCCGCGTCCACGGTGGTAGCCTTCACCTCGCCGCTGATGGGGCCGTCAACGATGGAAGCGATCTCCGCGATAACCTCCTCGAACACTCTGCCCTCCTTGGCAATCAGGGAAGGATTGGTGGTAACACCACAGATCACACCCATGTCATTGGCCTTCTTAATGTCCTCTACCTTTGCGGTATCAATGAAAAAGCGCATTTTCTCATCCTCTTTTCTTTTATTTTTTAAGAATAGGCTTCTATTCTTAATGTCTGCTGTCTGTTATAGTATATCACTTTCCCGAAGAGACGTGCAAGCCATGATTTTGCTATCTTGTCCCTAGTTCTTGCTATATTATCTGCCGCAGCACTTCTTATATTTCTTGCCGCTTCCGCAGGGGCAGGGATCGTTGGGATATACCTTGGCCTCCTTGACGATGGTGGTGGAAGCCTTCTGCTCCTTATAAAGCGCCTTGCGCTTGTCCTCGTCAAAGATCCCGTTCCATTCCTCCAGATTGTACAGCCAGTCCGCATCCGCCGCCACCATGTTCTTGTACAGCAGTTCCTTGTCGAATTTCAGGCTGACCGGCGTGTCCTCTTCCATCTCCTCAATGGGATTGGGCGTTACCAGGCTGTCGTTAATTCCATCCAAAAATCCCGTCATGGTCATGAGAGACACGTCATACTTGTCAGACAGTTCCTTAACCGTGCCCGATACCTCTTCGTCCGGGTTCTTCAAAAGCTGCATATAAATCTCTTTTTCTTTCTGGAAATACGCGTTCCACAACTGTTTCAGCTTTTCCGTACCCAGTTCTTCGTTATATGCCACTTCTCTCCACTTTTCCAACAATGCCATAATACTTAACCATACCTTTCTGCCCGGAGCACGCTCCGGCGTTTTTCTTGTATGCAATTAGTATATAACAATTTTTCCGCAAACGCAACAAAAACGTGAAATTACCATTCTGCATCTATTTCAACATACTTGTCTCGTCATATACACAATGTTTATTCACAATACACCCCATTTATTGTCTTTTTTAATTCACACCAGCAGTTGAATAAACCGCAATTAAACAGAAGGAAATAAATTCTATAAATAATTGAATCATCTTACTCTTATCCTCACACGTTTTTACTAACCTTAATCCAAGTAATCTGATTGGATGAAAAGCTATTAAAAAACCACATGCTAATTTTTATGGCACGGCTCCGCAGTTCCGCATTCGTCCGCTGGGAGGGGATCTATCCCACTATAACCCAAAGAGGAAACATCTATCACAAATAAATGTTTCCTCTCGCACTATCATTAGCCCCATGGCCTAATGGCATCTTTTATACAATAGACTATTTCGTTCCATTAACCACCATTGTCCAAGTACTTACTATTGTATTTGCATTATACCATTCCTTATCTCCATATCCATTGTTTACATAAATCTGCTTTTGGGTAACATCCTGGTATCCTATCGCCACACAATAGTGTTTAGTATTCCCTACAATCACTGGCCATCCAGAACCATCTGATCCTATCGCATATTTGGTCTGTTGATATACAGCCAATACCCCCAACGCTACTCCACCATTAATATTACGATCTGACAGGTATGAGCGGACACCAGAGTCTAATAAGAACGATCCATTAGCACTCGGCTCAATATATGGAACCACTTGCTTGACAAGCTCTATTCCATATATATCCGGATAATATGGATTAGATGCCTTTACAGTACTATCGACAAATGAATATCCCGTAGGAAGTGCATAATAGTCATCGTAGCATTCGAGCATTATCGCAACTGCAACAGATCCGCAAACTCCTGGACACTTGCTCAACTCTGCTGTTGTCTTATCCGGATAAAAAGTGGGGAAATTGACACTTTTATTACTTATAAAGTCTTGTGTTTTTAAGAAGATAAACAGGTCCTTCAGATGCACTATATAAACCAATATTACTTTCTTTCACCACGTTTCCGTTAGCATAAAAGTCATTAGCTGTAAATGAGTAATTATGAAGGTCAACGTCCTTAACTATTCCTGTAATCAAATTCAAAAAACCGCCTTCTGTTTTCGTGTAATATTCCAGCAATCCTTCATAATAGTAATGATCATTCTTATCCACATAAAACCGATGATTAGACTCAGTCGAATATTGCAGAACAATTCCATTTTTAAAATCATATATCGCATATCCAACCGGGTCAATCTTATAGAATATAGCAACAGGCTCTTCAATAAAGTTATACAACAAAAAACTGTTTGAGATGTTAATAGTATCTCCCGTATTCATCGGCTGCAAGCTGAATCCATGTGACATTTGCAAAAGAACATCCTCACAATATGTTTCTTTTGCGAGATCTACATTTGCTGCTGCATTTACCGTAAAACTCATACAGCAAAGCGACAAACAGCAAAATAAGCATACTACTTTTTCCAATAGTTTTTTCATTTAACTTACCTCCTTGTATAATTATAGGGCTAATAAACAGTGACTAATTATTATGTATATCTTTTTGTCCTGCTCTGTAACCACTAGAATAATATTGCATATATCCGCTCCATTCAGGACTTCCAGAACGAAAACCCTCTTGTATCACCTTTTCACTTATTTCTGAATTGTCATAATAGTGTCCCATTTCAGCGTCCTGAATGCCCTGCTCATATCCTGCCAAATAGCCTCTTTCCGCACCAATATGCATCCGCATCATGTCGACAAAATGCACTTCCATAAGTAAATGAACCAAAATGGCAAGTAAAAAACAGAAATATTCAATCTTCTTGAATCTCTTTTTTTTCTAAATTCCATAATAAATCCCATCATCAGACAAATAATGAGTATCAAAGGTATCACCATATCTGAGTCGTCAAATTTTAGAACTGATTGGCGTACAATAGCAAATCCAAATATTTGAGCAGCAAATATGGATAAGACATATCCTATTGCCGTCAATCTTGTCAATCTTTTTCTACCAAATAACGTAAAAGTACAACATGTAATCCAACCGAACAGCCAAAAACGATAGTTAGCAAGTGTCAGTGCGGAATAAAAAACATAACCAAATTTCAAATAAACAAGGTAAAATATGATATAGCAAATACCCTGGAACAAGCTATATCCAATTAAACAAGGCCAAACGCTCTTCATATTCTGGTAAAATTTTCTTTTTATTTCTATAAACTGCATTTGTTTCATAGCTGAACTCTCCTCCTCATATATGTTGTTTCCAGACCTATTGTTTCTGCTAATTTGACGGCTTCATTACTCATCAAAATTTTTTTAAACACTCATTGGTTTCAATAACAGTTTAACACATATCATATAATCAATTATATATATCAATATATTTGCATGTATTAATCTGTTTATGTATATATTAATCCATTTATATATATGTGTCAATAAAATAACATATATATGATTGGCAGAACTGCTCATAATACTTATAAAATCTATATAAATTCTATTTGGCAGCCTTACTTTTTGTAAAAAAATACAGTTTATTTATTATGCATTTTTTATATAACAAATGTTAAAAAGGAATTATTTTCGCCACGCTCTATTTATTCTGAACATATCTATATATGTATTTCCCCCATTATTCAAAAATTTGAATGATATAAATAAAAATCGGCAGGGAAACAATCTGATATCCAATTGTTTCCCTGCCCATGACAAATAATAGCTGACTTTTCATCTAAACATATGCCCTTTAATCACGCCAAATAATTTTTCCTCATAAGATCAAAGTGTCTGGTATTTGGCAATAGCCTTTAAGACCTTTTCAAATACGCTATGCCGGAAAGCCCTACCAGATCCTCCAGAATGATGTTCACTACTTTCACGTTACAAATTAAAATAGCTCCTCACCCGATATGTCTAAATGAACAGTTTTTAATAGAATTTAACGCAAGAAAAAACAGCGGGCTAGTCGCCCACAGAGGTGTTCATTTCCGCTGTTTTTATGCCTATACACCATATATTCAAAGATTCGGATACCAGGGCAACAGATTGCCGCGCCCCTCGGTCTCAATCCGCTCCACCGCATACCGGAGCCACTCCTCTGGCGTGGGTATCTTCCCAGCTCAGGTATCCATTCCCATGGCACCCGCTTTTCCTCCACCGTGATATTCCTTTCATGGGCCAGCCTTTCAAATAAAGTTTCTTCTTCCATAGCAGCAAGCCTCCCGATTTTTTATGAATAATATACCTGCCGGTCTACCGATTGTGACTATTATAGCACCTCTGGGCATAGAAATGATTTCTAAAGGAAACGGGAATCAATTCATCAATATGAATTTCTAATAGAGAAAGAAACACAGGTTTGTCATTAAGAAATTTATTTTGGCAATCCGCAAAAATATCTGTCAAAGAGAGCTGTTTATATGGTATCATAGATATGAGATAACTCCTTTCTTGGATGGATGGTTAATCGGTGATTGCGAAACTCGTTGAGGTCGTTTGTAATCCTAAACCAACACAGAGATGAATTCATGACAGGCACGAATTATATCATCAACTATGGAAAGGCGGACATTTTAGGCGTACTTTAACAAGCCTCAGATTTTATGTAGCTGGTAACTCCTATGCTATAAGAGCTTTTAAACTCCGAAGGTATTCATGGTGACCGATCTTATCTGCAAGAACTACTGTTATCAGTTGGGTGATATCAGGAATTCTCCTTGATGTGATTGATCCCTCTTCCAACAGCAGTCCTGACCTTATAGGTGTTATCCCGGGTTCTGGCGTTTCACAGACGCCTAATTTATATATTATATGGAAAGGATGTTTTAACATGTGCGATAAAAATACGAAGAAAAGCAGAAAAAAAATCACTTCCCGGCAGATCGTGGCTCTGGCCGGTGTGGTGCTGCTGGCCGCCCTGTACCTGGTCACCCTCGTGGTGGCGATCTTTGACCAGGACAATTCGGGACGGCTGTTTCAGATTTGTCTGGTCGGCACCATAGCCATCCCCCTGCTGGTCTGGGTGTATATCTGGATGTACGGTAAGCTGAGCGGCAAGCATACCATGGCGGATTTGGACCTGGGCAGGGAGGACCGGGATGACTCCCAATCCCCTGAAGCCTGATACTTTTACGGCCGTTACGACCGCCGATTTAAAGCCGAATGAAAGAATAATCCGGCGCAAAAAATTAAAATTTTTCTTAAAACCTGTGTATAAACCAAAAAAGGGCGGACATACTACTACTATCATTGGAACCCCCTCCTTTGATGGTACCAAAGATAAAAGTAATACTTAATCCTCCCCTTTAGGAATTGGCAGCAGCCAATTCCAAATCCCGGGCTTCACGATGGTGCAGGCCCGGGATTTTTTTGACTAAATTTTCATTTTATTGTGTCTGGGTATTTCTCCCCTGAACGCTTATCCATTTCAGATAGCCGTTGATAAAGGGATCCAGCGCCCCATCCAGCACGGCGTCGGCATTGCCGCTCTCCACCTCCGTGCGCAGGTCTTTCACCAGCTTATAGGGCTGAAGCACATAGGAGCGGATCTGGTTGCCCCAGGCAATGTCCTTGACCTCGCCCCGGATATCCGACAGTTTTTCCACATTGGCCTCCTGCTTTAACAGATACAGCTTGGCTTTCAGCATCTGCATGGCCTTGTCCTTGTTCTGGAACTGGCTGCGCTCGTTCTGGCACTGTACCACCGTCCCTGTGGGAATATGGGTGATACGGATAGCCGAGGAAGTCTTGTTGATATGCTGTCCGCCGGCACCGCTGCTTCGGTAGGTATCAATGCGAAGATCCTTCTCGTCAATCTCCACATCCAAATCCTCCTCGATATCCGGCATAACATCCAGGGACACAAAAGAGGTCTGGCGCTTGCCCTGGGCGTTGAAAGGGGAGATCCGCACCAGACGATGCACGCCCTTCTCCGACTTCAGGTAGCCGTAAGCATTAATGCCGTTGACCTGGAAAGTCACGGACTTGATGCCCGCCTCGTCCCCGTCCAGATAATCCAGCACTTCCAGGGAAAATCCTTTTCGTTCCGCCCACCGGGTGTACATACGGTACAGCATGCTGCACCAGTCGCAGCTTTCCGTGCCGCCCGCTCCGGCATTCAGCTTCAGAATGGCATTGTTCTTGTCATACTCTCCCGACAGCAATATGCCGATTCGCAGCCCGTCCAGTTCCCCGGTAAATTCATCCAGTTCACTTCGGATCTCCGGGATCAGGGAAGCATCTTCCTCCTCGTAGCCCATCTCGATCAGGGTAAGGATATCGTCATACTGGGTCTCCAGCTTGCGGAAATCCTCCACGGTATCCTTCATGTTTTTCAGTTCTTTCATCAGTTTGTTGGAGCGGTCGGGATCATCCCAGAAACCCGGGGCTTCCATCTCCATCTCCAGTTCTTCAATCCGCTTTGCCTTATTAGCAAGGTCAAAGTGAATCCCTCACTTCCGCTAATGGAGTTTCGTAAGCCAGAAGTTCTGACTTCATAGAATCTAATTCTACCACTTTGCGTCACCGCCTTTCAAATTTTCATATTTTTTATTTATTTTCCGGCCCTTCCGCAGCACTGCTTATACTTCTTGCCGCTGCCGCAGGGACAGGGATCATTGGGATATACCTTGGCCGCCGCGCGCTTGGTCGGAGCCTTGGCCAGAGATACGTCTTTGTTGGTGCCGGTCACCTGGGCCACCTGCTCCCGTTCTACCTTCTGCTCGATCTTGATGTGGAACAGCAGACGCACCGTCTCTTCCTTGATGTTCTGGGTCATCTCGTCAAACATCTCGTAGCCGTTCATCTTATATTCCACCAGAGGATCCCGCTGCCCGTAGGCCTGCAGGCCGATGCCCTGGCGCAGCTGTTCCATATCGTCAATGTGATCCATCCATTTTCGGTCAATCACTTTCAGCAGGATCACCCGCTCGATCTCACGGATGGCCTCGGCGTCCGGGAACTCCGCCTCTTTGGACTCGTAGAGTTTTACAGCCTCTTCCTTGAGTTGCTGCTTCAGGCCGTTCTTCTTGGGTCTTGTGACCCGCTCTCTGGTCACGGGCTCCAGGGGCACAGTGGGCAGCAGCAGCGTATTCAACTCATTGTAATCCCATTCTTCCGCGTCTCCCTCATCACCGATGCTGATATCCACGGCGTTCTCCGTGATGTCGGTGATCATCTTGAAGATCACGTCCCGCATGCTCTCGCCGTTCAGCACCCGGCTTCTCTCATCATAGATGATCTCTCTCTGCTCACTCATGACCCGGTCATACTCCAGCAGATTCTTTCTGATGCCGAAGTTATTGTTCTCAATCTTTTTCTGGGCTGACTCAATGGCGCTTGTCAGGGCCTTGTGCTCGATCTCCTGTCCCTCGGGAATGCCCAGGGTATTGAACATGCTGATCAGCCGCTCAGAGCCGAACAGCCGCATCAGTTCATCCTCCAGGGAGATGTAAAATTTGGATTCTCCCGGGTCCCCCTGACGGCCGGAACGGCCCCGAAGCTGGTTGTCGATACGCCGGGACTCATGGCGCTCCGTGCCGATGATCTTCAGGCCCCCTGCTGCCCTGGCCTCATCATCCAGCTTGATGTCCGTACCACGGCCCGCCATGTTGGTGGCTATGGTCACCGCCCCGTGGATACCGGCGTCCGCCACAATCTCCGCCTCCAGTTCATGGAATTTGGCATTCAGTACCTTATGAGCAATGCCCCGCTTGCCCAGCAGTTTGCTCAGTTCCTCACTGGCGTCGATGGTGATGGTACCCACCAGCACAGGCTGTCCCTTGGCATGGGCTTCTTCCACCGCCTCCACAATGGCTTTCAGCTTCTCCGCCCGGGTCTTGTATACCGCATCCTGCCTGTCTATACGGGCAATGGGCCTGTGAGTGGGCACTTCCACCACATCCATACCGTAGATGTCCCGGAACTCATTCTCTTCGGTCAGCGCCGTACCGGTACCTCCGCATTTTTTGTCAAAAAGATTAAAGAAATTCTGGAAAGTAATGGATGCCAGGGTTTTGCTCTCCCGCTTTACCTTAACCCGCTCCTTGGCCTCGATGGCCTGGTGCAGGCCGTCGGAATAGCGCCGTCCCGGCATGATGCGCCCGGTAAATTCATCCACGATCAGCACCTGATCGTCCTTAACCACATAGTCCTGGTCCCGGAACATCAGGTTGTGAGCCCGCAGCGCCAGAATGATATTGTGCTGGATCTCCAGATTCTCCGGATCGGCATAGTTGTCAATATGGAAAAATTTCTCCACCTTTTCCACGCCCGCCGCCGTCAGATTGATTACCTTGTCCTTCTCGTTGACGATAAAATCTCCCGTTTCCTCCTGGACAATCCCCATCAGGGCATCCATCTTGGAGAGCTGCTGCATATCATCGCCCCGCTTCATCTGCCGGGCCAGCATGTCGCACATCTCATACAGGGCGGTGGACTTGCCGCTCTGGCCGGAAATGATCAGCGGCGTCCGGGCCTCGTCGATCAGCACCGAGTCCACCTCGTCGATAATGGCAAAATGGAGATCCCGCAGCACCAGCTGCTCCTTGTAGATCACCATATTATCCCGCAGATAGTCAAATCCCAACTCATTGTTGGTCACATAGGTGATATCGCAGCGGTACGCTTTCTGCCTCTCTTCCGGGGTCATGCTGTTGAGCACCACGCCCACGGTGAGCCCCAGGAACTCATGAACCTGTCCCATCCACTCCGCATCACGCTTGGCCAGATAGTCGTTGACCGTGACCACATGCACGCCCTTGCCTGACAGAGCGTTGAGATAGGCGGGCAGCAGAAAGGTCTGGGTCTTACCTTCACCGGTCTTCATCTCGGCGATACGGCCCTGGTGCATAATCACCCCGCCGATCAGCTGTACCCGGTAGTGTTCCGTCTTTAACACTCTCCTGGCCCCCTCCCGCACCAAAGCATAGGCCTCGGGCAGAATATCGTCCAGAGTCTCGCCGTTTGAAAGCCGCTCCTTAAACTCCTCCGTCCTGGCTTTCATCTGCTCATCCGTAAGTTCCATCATCTCGGGCCGCAGGGCTTCGATGGAGTCCACGATGGGCAGGATACGCTTCAATTCCCTCTGGCTGTGAGTGCCGAATATCTTGTCTATTAATTTCATCCTTGCCTCGTTTCCGCATATCGGAGACTTCCCCGGCGCCAAATGCCAGATTCGCTGGCCCTGGCCAGGGCATGTTCCTTCGTCCTGGCCAGGGCCGGACTCCCGCCTGACCGGCGATATGCACTGATTAGTATTTGGATTCCAATACCGGCCTCATCTCCGTGCCCTTCCACATGATCCGGCACTTCTGAATAAAGCCTGAATAGAAACATTGTAGCAGATTTGTGTCCGGGATTCAACCACAGAAAATACTTATCCCTTAATATTTTGTAAACTTTATGTTAATTTTTCCGTGAAATCTCTCTGTTTCCTGTTCTTCCGGCCAAATATGGACGCATTTCCCTGCCGGGTCTGCACCGAATCCAAACCCCCGGTCCCCAAGCCGGCATGGCGGCCTACTGCCGCAGCGCCAGCACTGCCATATCCTCCCGCCCGGGCAGCTTTATCTGCACCCTGCCGCAAACGTTCTGAGCCACAACTTCTCTGGTCATATTCCAGGCGTCAATCACCTCCACGCGGTAACTGCCGTCCTGGGGCAGATTCAGTTCCGTCAGAGAGGCACATTGTCTCTCCAGATATTTCAGATATGCTTCCTGTCCGCAATGTCCCAGCGCCACCCGCTCCTTGGTCAAAAAGGACCGCACCCGCTCCCGGGGCAAATCCAGCATGGCCATAAGGAAGAAACTTTTCCGAAAGGCCTCCGGCGCGCCCTGCTCCTGCATGGCGGCAAGCTGTCCCTCCGTATAAACCCCCAGTCCGTCCCCCAAAAAGTCCAGAGGCCCCGGCAGGGATTCCACGATCCTGCGCAGAAAAGCAATTCGGGCAGGGCTTTCCCCCTTCAGGACACCGCCCCTGGACCACCAGAGCACCTGGTCCGTGCTGTAAAAGGTTTCCCCGTGAGTACAATAGCCGCCGCAGCACACCGCCGTCCAAAAGCGGCGCGTCAACTCTCTGCCGGACAGATTGCCCCAGGAATGAACGATATCGCCCTCATAGCGGCATTCGTCAAAGACCACCGGTTTGCTGTACTGTTCCCATAATTCCGGAGTTTCAATCACATTTGCGTCCTGGATGCTGCAATGGGTGATTTCTTTTTGGGAAAAATCCCAGTAGGCCATGCAGTTGTGATTGCTCAGACAATGACCATATGGATCGTGGTCCGCCACAAATCCGGCAAAATCCGCCCAGTCCTGCCGGTTATAGTTTGGCATCAGATCATACTCGTTGGCCAGGGACCACCAGAGGTTTGGCATGGCCGAGAGCCGCCGGAGCAGATAATCCAGATAGACCAGGCTGTCCTCCCTGCCAAGTTCCGAAAAACCCCAGCGGTCGTAAGGATGGAACAGAATCAGATCCCCCTGTATGCCCATGGCATCCAGTTCCCGGATCCTTTCCTCCAGCGCTTCCCAGTAGGCAAAGACAGGCCGATGCACATCCCAGCCCCTCTCTTTTTTCTCAAAGGGGAAAAACGGCGGCTCATTGTGGTTAAAGTCATAGTGTTTGGGGAATACACAGAAGCGCAGCTTGTTGAAAGGAGCCTTCTCCAATGTCTCCATGGTGGTATCCACCAGCCTTTTTTCCTGGTGGATCAGAGCGTAGACCGTGGTGCCAAAGGGGCGGTACCAACCGCCGCCGTCATATTTAAAATGCCGGCCAGCCGCACGGACTATGCCGCGGGCAGAGGCATCTCCCGCCCCGGGCGCTGCCGCGCGGCATATTTCCTCCCCCTCGGCGGCGACGGCCCCTGTGACCTTCCAGCTATAAACACCCGCTCTGTCCGGGTAGAAACGCACTTTGTAGAGACCGCTGCCCGCATAAAATCCGTCCACCTTCCGGGCCTTCCCTTCACAGACAAACTCCGCCCTCAGTTCTGCCTGTGCCCAGGAGCCTTCCGGCTCCGGCCCCGTAAATGTCAACTCAAAACATTCATACTGTCTCATACTTCCTCCTCGTCCTTGCTCCGCCATCCTTTAGGAGCCGCCATAAAATTACCTTGTCAGATCCTGCACCCACTTATACTTTCCGAAACGAAGCATCACCCAGGGAATTTTCCCCACCTCGTCCAGGCAGGTACAGGCATAAACCACCAGGGGCGACCAGTGCAGTAAAAATGCCCCGGCCATCGCCAGGGGAATGGCGATCAACCACATGCAGACAATCAGACTGTACATGTCAAATAAGGTATCGCCTCCTCCGTCCAGCACCCCGTTGATGGTAACCGTATTGACGCAGCGTCCGATCATGTAGACGGACATAATCACCATCATTCCCGTGAGATATTCCCGGGCCTGATCCGTGAGAATCACCATTTTCACCATCAGCGGAGTCGCCGCAAGCACCAGCGCGGCAGACAGAAATCCGATGGCAAAAGAAAGGTTCCTGAGTTTTATTCCGTATGCCTTGCCCCGGTCAAGACGTCCCGCTCCCAGTTCGTTCCCCACCATGATCCCGGCGGCGCTGCCGATGCCGTTGCACATGCAGCAGATCAGATCCCGGGCCACTGCCGCCACAGAGTTGGCTGCGGCGGCGTCAGTCCCCATATGTCCCATAATGGCGGTGTAGGATGTAAATCCCACCCCCCAGCACAGGGAGCCGCCCAAAAGAGGCAGGCACTGCTTCCTGAAATCCGCTTTCAGCTGTCTGTTCGTCTGCCCCTGGGGTCTGATCAGTCTGTCAAATGCCGGTCGAATATACGACTTCCCGGAAGATATCGCCACACACAGAACCAGTTCCACCACACGGGAAATAGTAGTCGCAAGCGCGGCTCCTCTGGCCTGCATTCTGGGCGCTCCAAATAAGCCGAATATAAATACCGCGTTTAATCCTATATTAAGCAGTACCGCACAGGAACTGATAAGCGCGCCGGGCCTGACATGTTCCGACACCTTCATCATGGTCAGATAGCACTGGGAGATCCCCGTGAGCAGATAAGACCATCCCGCGACACGCAGATAAGAACTGCCAATGGCAATCAGGGAATCATCTTTCGCGAAAATATGCATGAGTTGTTCGGGCATCCATTCACAGGCCAAAAAAAACAGGACGGACACTGCCATACAGAATCGAAGCATGATATTAAAGATATCTTCCAGGGTGCGTCTGTCGCCCTTGCCCCAGTACTGGGCTCCCAGAATGGCTCCCGCCGCCGTAATCGCCCCCAGAAACATATTCTGGACAAACTGAATCTGCGTAGCCAGGGAGACGGCGGTCATCTCATCCTGGGCGACTTTTCCAAGCATCAGCGCGTCACCCGCCGCCACCGCTGCCAGCATCAGGCTCTGAAGCGCAATGGGAAGGGCAAGTCTTATAAGATTTTTGTAAAATATCTTTTTGTCAATCAGCATCTTATGTTCTTCTCCTGTCGTTTTTTCTCCGAACCTGCAAGATACAAAGACAGCTTTATATGGTCCGCTAATACCAGTATATTTTCTTTACTGAAATGCCGCAACATAAATTTTTATCTATAATCTCCTTTGCCGCAAGTGTGTATATTGGATTTAGCAATTCACTTGTATTTTGTGACTGTCAGGGTTAAACAAAATAAGTGCCGTATATCCAAAAATTATATTGACCCGTAATCTGCGGGTTAAATACTTTTATGTTTCCATCGCTGAACATATAGCTATTGATGGGCTCCATTGTTCCATCATTATGGGCAAGAAATGCAGATAGAACTCTGGTATTTTCCGGGGAAAAATCCCCTGTCGTAAATGCGATATTATGCCATGTGTTTTGTACGGTTGTAGCCGTAACATGCAGAAGTAAATTCACCATTCCAAAAGAATTCCGATACAAATATGAGTCTTCATAGACTGTATATTTACTGCTGGGCTTAGAGGTGACAATGGTAAACATTTTTTCTCCGATCTTGCCCAAATCCATGTTTAGTGCATTTATTGCTCCTGCAATTGTCCCGTCGCCGATAGATAACTGCGTATTGCCGATCAGCTTCCAGAGATAACGCAGATTTTTAGCAATCAGTGACAATTTCCATGTCAGGCTGCTCATTTTTTCTTTTGTGGAAATTAGTGCCACATCCGACCAGCCTTCCGGATTTGCCATGTCTTCGCTGTCAAAAGTGACAATATTGTCCTTTAGATCTCCTGTTCCGGATTGCTTTTCATTCCATGTCTGCATTTGAGCATCGGTCACAAACCTGTGTCCCGCATCCTGATCTATCATTGCGGCTGAATGGGTATTCGGGTGGATATAATGGTTCGCCCCTTCTTCAATTCCCAGCTGCGCCGGGGATACCCTGTGGGGATTGTCCAGATCCGCCAGATGGTTTGCCATGCGGTTTTCCAATTCCAGCACATCCCCCACCGTAGCCATTGCCGACTGATCCACCCGGATGGTCACCTGATCCGCGTTCTCCAAAGTGATCTTCAGTTTGAACTCCATACCGCTCAGGGTCTGTGACTTGGCAGGCATATAAGCTGCGGCTGCCTGCTCCACCGCCACGGCAAACAGCACAGGCTCCCCTTTTCCCAGAGAGGCATACAGTCCCAGCGTGTTCGCAAAGTACCCCTCTTCCAGGCCGCTGTTCAAAAATACCGCATTTACCATTATGATATCTTCTGATCTTGTCTCCTTCCTGATGTCTGCCCTCTGCCGAATCCCTTCCAGACCCGTGAGTTCTTCCAGCACAGCCATGTCATACTTTCTTTCCGACATAACCATCTCCGTGAAAAGCAGTTCTTCCTCTGTATTCAGTTTCTGATTGAGTAAACGCTTTCCCGCATCCGTAATACATAATTTTGAAAAATTTGCCATTTTACATTTCTCCATTTCTTGCATCTAATTTTGTTCTAAATGTTACCGTGCTTTTGTCCGGCTGTTCCCGTGGGGGCTCCGCATTCCATTGATGCCTTGCCCCGCCTGCTCTCCGAAAAATCATTCTGCTCCTATTGTAATACACCTCTCTTCCCGTTTAATTTTCATGTTTTGCACACCTCCTTCTAAAATGAGAGTCCCACATATTTGTACGCCTTATCTTCACGGTGCATCAGCATGGGCTTTAAGACAAAGAAAAACACCGCCTGGCTGGACGGTGTTCTGCAATATGCTTTTACTTTTCGGACCCTCGTGCAGATTTTTACTGCAAGTATATCATAACTACGCTTCTCCCTGTAGTCAATCATGCTCTTTAGTGCTTTTTTATACATACCATGTAAGACAATGTAAGTTAGAGAGTATTTGTGGCTTCGTTTCTTTTTATGTACACTATGCCATTATTTTGTTGACGGTAAACGCTTTTTAGGGTATAATGAAAACTGAATTGTATACCAACGAAAGGAAACGGAACAATGAACGAACGACTGAAAAGGCTTAGAAGGACCCTGAATCTGACACAGCAACAATTTGCCGACAGGCTGAATGTGGGAAGGAATAATATTGCAGGATATGAAACCGGAAAGCGTTCCCCCAGTGACGCCGCAATCGCCCTGATCTGCCGCGAGTTCAGCGTCAGTACCCAATGGCTCCGTGAAGGCATCGGAGAGATGTTCATCGAACAGACGCAGGATGAGCAGATTGTCTCCTTTATTGGTAACATCCAAAGGAGCGAAGCAGATTCCTTTAAAAAGCAACTGCTTTCCGTACTCGCCAATCTGACGGAAGAACAGTGGAAAGTCCTGGCTGAAATAGCCGGAAAGCTGCCCCAAGCAAAGCAGGGCAATGGGTATGGCCTATGACCATGAAAAAAATACTGGTAACTGGCGGAACAGTTTTTGTAAGCAGATAATTTGTAAGTATATATGAGAACACGGAGCAAAGAAACTATTTTTGCTTCAGCAATGATGAATATCGTCTGGATGTATCCGCACAAAATGAATATATGCCTGATACAAAGCAGCTGGCGCATGGCCTGTCTAATGCCTTTGACTGGTATAGAAACCATCCGGAGGATATCAATCGCAAGCCCTACCTGGACTACATTGACAGCCATTTTACGGGAACAGGTTCCGGCCTCAAACGGTAAATGGCTGCGGAAAGCAAATTGACAATCCACCCCCTTTTCGCTATAATATAAGTCGCTCAACGATGCCGCGCGTCCGTACATTAGCGCCATCCTGCAAGGAAAGAAGGCTGTTCCAGAATGAAAAGATTAACAACTCAGCAATTGGTTCCGGGCATGATTGTTGCAGACGATGTGATAACTTCCAACCATCAGCTTATACTGCCCAAAGATACCGTGCTCACGGATTCCCAGATCATGAAATTGGATCTCTACGGAATCCTGACATTACATGTGAAGGATGAGGTAATGGCAGATCCCAGGCCCTTACCCGCGCCCGAAGGGCAGTCCTATTTTACAAGGATAAAAGAGAGCCCTGAGTTCAAAGCATTCAAAAAGGTCTATGAAGCGGAAGTAGATTCCTTTAAAAATATGATCAATCAGGTCGTGGAAAAAAATACCCAGTTGGATGTAAAGGAACTGCTGAACCGTTTTCTGGAAATGGTCATGGATACCGCAGGACATGCCAGCATACTGGATATGCTGCATAATATGCGGGAATACGATGATTCTACTTTTGCGCACTGTCTGAACGTGGGATTGATCTGCAATGTATTTGCCCACTGGCTGCAGCTTTCCGACGCAGAGGTGGAAATGGCTACCACCTGCGGTCTGCTCCATGATGTGGGCAAGCTGCTGGTTCCCCATGAGATCATCACCAAGCCGGGAAAACTCACGGACCTTGAATACTATCAAGTCAAAAAGCATTCTTTTGAAGGTTATCAACTGCTTATGAAACAGAACATTCATGAGCATATCTGCAATGCCGCACTGATGCATCATGAGCGGAGCGACGGTTCCGGCTACCCTCTGGGCCTCAAAGATGCGGAGATCGACACTTATGCCAAGATGGTATCCATCGCTGATGTCTATGACGCCATGACCTCCGCCCGGGTGTATCGGGCGCCAATCTGTCCTTTTAAGGTCATTGAGATATTTGAGCTGGAAGGACTGCAGCGGTATGACGTGGGCTTTGTGCTTTGTTTTCTGGAAAACATCGTAAATACATATATACAGAATCGTTGCCGCCTGAGTGACGGCCGGGAGGGAACCATCATCTTTATCAACAAGCCAAAACTGTCCCGGCCCATGGTACAATGCGGCGATCAGTATGTGAATCTGGCAGAAACGCCCGACTTGTGCATCGAGGCCCTGCTGTAAGCTGTTTTCGGATAGGAGATACCATGTGCGAAGTGATCCATATCTATGTGGGCAAGAACCAGCCCGCCCCCTGTTTTGCCACTATAGGGGCCGCCATCGAATACGCCGGCAGGGATTATTCTCCGCTGCCCCCCGCCTATCCTGCCCCCCATGAGGCGGTTTCTCCCGTCATCATCCATATCGCTCCCGGTGTGTATCGGGAAAAGCTGGTGTTGGAACGTCCCTATGTAACATTGGAGGGAAGCGGCGCTGATACCACAGTGCTGGTATATGGGGATTATGCCCTGCAAGCCATGGAAGACGGCAGCAAAAGAGGTACTTTCCGCACGGCTGCTCTGCGCATCCACACCCACGATGTGACGCTTCGGCATCTGACTGTTCAAAACGATGCCGGCTGCGGCCGCCTGGCCGGACAGGCTATTGCACTGTATGCGGATGGGGACCGTCTCTGTGCGGAGCACTGCTGCCTGCTGGGAAGTCAGGACACTCTGTTCACTGCGCCCTTACCCCTCAAGGAAGCACAGCCCGGCGGTTTTATCGGCCCCGGTCAATATCTGCCCCGCACCATGGGCAGACAGTACTATGTACACTGCCATATCCGTGGGGATGTGGATTTCATCTTTGGGGGAGCCGTATGCTTTTTCGAGGAATGTGAAATATTTGCCGCCAAGGCTCCTCTTCCTCCCCCGGAAAACCCTGACGGACAAACGATCTATGGTTATCTTACCGCCGCCTCTACGCCCCGGGAGCAAAAATACGGATATGTTTTCCACCGCTGCCGATTGCTCGGTGACTGTCCCAAGGCTTCCGTCTATCTGGGACGTCCCTGGAGAGAATACGCCCGTACCGTCTTTCTGGAATGCTTTATGGATGCCCACATCCATCCTGCCGGCTGGGAGGACTGGGGCAAAGAACACGGTCATTTCTATTATGGGGAATACGCCTGCTATGGCCCCGGAAGCGATGCCGGGAAAAGGGCGGATTTTTCCTGCCGGCTGACATGGCAGGAAGCAGAAACCTACAGTATTGAAAGGGTGCTGGAGGGATGGAGGCCGGACAGCCCCGCATCCACAAAAAAGAATGCGGGGCTGTACTGATACCGAATCGGCTATATTTTATTTTGCCAGCAGCATCATGATATCATTGCTTCTGGAAATGAATCTGGTCATGGCCTCCGGCGCAAGAGGTGCATGCTGGATCTTTGCCAAGTCATACAACTGTTCGCAGAACATCTCCACGTTTCCGCCGTCCTGATGCTCCACCACATACTGCACCAGGGGGTGGTTGGCATTCAGCACCAGGGTCTCCCCCTCCGCGCCGAAGCCGCCCAGATCCATGCCGTTCATGGAGTACATCTTCATCATGTCCTGCATCCGTCTGCTTTCCTCGGACAATGTAATCACGGAAGAAATCTTCTTGTTCTTCAGCTTCTCCACCTTCACCGTGATCTTGTCGTTCTTCAGGGCCTTTTTCATGATGGCGGCTATGGCTTCCGCCTGCTCTTCCATCTCCTTCTCGGCCTTCTTGGAGGTCTTGGCCTTCATGGCGTCCGTCAGATCCGCGTCGATGCGCAGGAACTTCACGCCCTCGTTCTTGGACTCCAGCTGGGAGATAAAGGGCTGGTCAATATTGTGGGTCAGGATCACCGCGTCCATCTTGGCAGCCTTGAACATATTGATATACTGACTCTGCTGCTGCTCATCCGTCACATAATAGATGACCTTCTCGTTTTTCTCCTCTTCTTCCTCCGCGTCCTCTTCTCCGTCCGTTTCTCCGGTGACAATTTCGGCTTCCACCTTCTCACCGTTTTCATCCACGGCACTGCCGGTTCCCGCCGTCTCGTCCGAATTGCCGTCCGTTTCCGCCTTGCTGCCGGCCTGCGCGGCTTCGCCGTTCTCATCTGCGGCACTGCCGGCCTGGGTCTCTTCCGCGGCATTGGAAGCATCCGTCTCTTCCGCGTCTGTGGGCTTCACCTCCAGGCACTCCGGTAAAGTCAGGTATTTCCCCTCCAGATTCTTAAACAGGATATAATCGTTCATCTTCTCGCAGAACTTATCATCCTTCAGACAGCCGAATTTGATGAAGGGACTGATATCATCCCAGTACTTGTCGTACTCTTCCTTCTCGGTCTTGCACATGCCGGAGAGTTTGTCCGCCACTTTCTTACTGATAAACTCAGAAATTTTCTTCACAAATCCATCGTTCTGCAGAGCGCTTCTGGACACATTCAGAGGCAGATCCGGGCAGTCGATGACACCCTTGAGCAGCATCAAAAACTCCGGAATGACTTCCTTGATATTGTCCGCGATAAACACCTGGTTGTTATACAGCTTGATGGTTCCCTCAATAGACTCATACTCCATATTGATCTTGGGGAAATACAGGATTCCCTTCAGATTAAAGGGATAATCCATATTCAGGTGTACCCAGAACAAAGGCTCCTTGTAATCCTGGAACACCTTGCGGTAAAAGGCCAGATACTCCTCTCTGGTGCAGTCGTTGGGATGTTTGGTCCACAGGGGCAGGGTTTCATTGATCAGTTCCGGACGCTTTCTGATCTTCAGCTTCTCCTCCCCGGGCTCTTCCGGCTCCTCACCCTCCTTTGGCTCCTTGACCTCCGGATGAATCTCCTCCAGCACCACATCATCCTCCAGCTTTTCATCCAGCGTAATGATCTGGGTCTCCTGGGTATTTGCCTTGGACAGGTATATCTCGGTGGGCATGAAAGAACAATATTTTTTCAAAACTTCCCTTGCCTTGTACTCGTTGCAGAACTCCAGACAGCCGTCGCTGAGGAACAGGGTGATGGTGGTACCCACTTCCTTCCGCTCTCCGTCCTCCATGGTAAATTCCGTGCCGCCATCGCATTCCCAATGCACCGGAGCCGCACCCTCCTGATAGGAAAGAGTGTCGATATGCACCTCGTCCGCCACCATAAAGGCCGAGTAAAAGCCCAATCCAAAATGGCCGATGATCTGGTCCGCATTGCTCTTATCCTTATATTTCTCGATGAAATCCGTGGCGCCGGAGAAAGCAATCTGATTGATATACTCCTCCACCTCACCGGCGGTCATGCCCAGGCCATTGTCGGTGAAGGTGAGCGTCTTGTTCTCCGGGTCCACCACCACGTCAATTCTGGCCTTGTAATCATCCGGCAGGGTATATTCCCCCATCATGTCCAGCTTTTTCAGCTTTGTGATGGCGTCACACCCGTTGGAGATCAGTTCCCTGTAAAAGATATCGTGGTCATTGTACAACCACTTCTTGATAATCGGGAAAATGTTTTCACTGTTGATTGACAAACTGCCGCTTTTTGCTGCCATACTTACCACATCCTTTTCCTTTTCTTTTTTATTCCGCCATGCGCACCCCGGCCTCTCCGGAATCTTTGTTCCCGGTAAGGTCCCTCCCGGCCATATGGGAAGGATTTCCCGCAATACCATGACGATTTCCTATCGCTAATGACTAGTGTAAAACTCTTGTCCCCAAATGTCAACCCCAAATTAGCACTCAACACAAAAGAGTGCTAACAACTTCCAGAAAAAAGTCGGAAAATCAATGTTTTCCGGCTTTTAGTATATTTCTAAAATTTTTATGAACTGGCTATTCGTCTCCCCCTGTCTGCTCATATATGGCAAAAAAGTCTTCGGTGGTCACCTCTTCGTCATAAACCAGTTCAATCTCCTGCCACAATTTCTCATTCATGCTGCGGACCAAGTTCTCCACAAAGGCTTCATACTCCTGTCCGAATACTTCCCCTCTTCTCTCCTCCACAATCTTTCGTTTGTTGGCGTCCGTCTCCTCCCGGTCAAAAGTACTGACACAGCGGAGCAGATGATAGCTGCCCTCCAGTTCCACCACTTCGCTGACCTCCCCGTTTTCCAGCCGGAAGGCCACCTCCTCCAGCGCAGGGGCGATTTCACCCTTGCGGAAGGAATAGCGCAGATTCTCGTCCTGGCTGTATTTTGCCGCCAGTTCCGCAAATTCTTCCCCGCCGTCCACCACCCGCTCCCGCAGTTCGGTGATCTGCTGGTAGCATTCTTTCTTCATATCCTCCGAATAATCAATGCGCCTGCCTGTGCCATCGGTGGTATAAGCGCGGATCAGAATGTGTTCCACGGTAATGGTACGGGCCTCATCGTCGCTGATCTCCGGGTTGATGCCCTCTATGATCTGGTTGTACAGCTTTTCCGCCATGGCATATTCGGTGTACAGTTTTCGTATGATTTCCCGGTCCACCCCCAGGACCTGGCGCTCCCGGTCCGTCAGGGAATCATAATAAACCTGGGCCGCCGTCTCCACCCGCTGCCGCTCTCCCTCCTCCAGTTCCACATCCCTCTCCCTGGCCATCAGGTACATGGTCTTGATCTGAGCCAGCTTGGCCAGTACAGTATCCTTTACATTGTCCGCCAGCGTCACGCCGTCCAGTTCCACCTCCCAGATCTGCTCGCCGTATACGGCCTCATACTGGTTCTGGGTATTGACCAGATATACCATGAACTCCGGCAGCGTACAGGTACTCCTGCCGATGCGGAACACTTCGTCCCGGCCAAAACCGGTGGTAAACACCACCCGGGAGAAATCCCACTCCCGGCTGCAGCCGTCCAGACACAGCACTCCCAGCAGCACCGCCAGCAGCCCGCCCAGCATTTTTTGTAAAAAACCTCTTTTCTGTCGTTTTGTATTTGTCACTTTCCTATCCTCATATTTCCAGACGCACCCTGCTGCCGCTGCCGCTCTTATCCACCACCACCTGCCTGCGGATACGCTCTTTCAGTTCCGGCACATGGGATATGACGCCGATGAGCCGGTCGCTCTCCGCCAGACTCAGCAAGGTCTCGCAGGCCTGGTCCAGGGATTCGCTGTCCAACGCCCCAAAGCCCTCATCAATGAACAGGGCATCCACCCGCACGCCGCCGCTGGCCGCCTGAATCACATCACTGAGGCCCAGGGCCAATGCCAGGGAGGCCTTGAAGGTCTCACCCCCGGAGAGGGTGCGCACCGAGCGGTATTTGCCCGTATGAAAATCCAGCACCTCAATCTCCAGATTGTCTTTGACCCGGCCGTCTCCCACTTCTTCCACCCGGCGCATCTCATAGCGTCCCCCGGTCATTCTGCCAAAACGCACATTGGCCGCCCGCAGGATCTCCTCAAAATACCCCGCCAGTACATACTGCTCAAACACCAGTTTCCTGCCGTTATTGCCGGAGGCAATATCGTCCAGTTCCTTTACGCTGCCATACGCCCGGCTTTCCGCCTCGATCAGCTTCCGCTTTTCCAGCAAAAGCCCGTAGAGCCGTTTCAGTTCCGTATGATAGCCCTCCCAGCAGCCAAGAGTGTTCAACGTCTCCGCCCGGCCCCGCTTCTGCTCCTCCAGCTGTCCGCACAGCTGCCGATTATCCCAGGGAGTTTCCCGGCTGATCTCTTGGCGAAGATGTTCCCGCAGACTGGCGTTGGCAGCCATCCGCTCCCGATCGTTCTGGATTTCCTTTTGCAAGGCCTCCCGTTCCGTCTTTTGCATCCGGCTGGCCTCATAGGTCTGCCGGGAGAGCAGACCGCTCTGCTCCAGCTGCTTCTCAAAAAACTGCCGGGCAGAAGTTTCCTGCTCCGCGGCCTGGAGCCGCTCCTGTTCTGCCGCTCTCTGTCTGAGCCGCTTCTCCTCCAGCTGGGCTGTGAGAGCCGCCATCTGCTCCGTGCAGCCGCGCAGCTGTCTTTCGGCCTGCTCCAAAGGCAGAGACGCCAGCGCCCTCAAAGGCTCCCGCTGCTGCTCCTGAATCTGCCGGCGCAGAGCCTGTCCACGCTGCTCCAGTTCCCGGAGCTGCTGCCCGGCATCCTCTGCCCGGGTTCCCAGGGCCACCACTCTTCCATGACACTGTTCCGTTTCCTGCTGTCTGCTTTTCCAGTCCCGTTCCAGGGCTTCCAGCGCTTCCTCAGAGAGGATATCCCCCTCCACCCGGGCCGGAGCGGGATGTTCCAGAGAGCCGCACACAGGGCAGGGGCTGCCGGGGCGAAGCTCCTTGGCAGCCAGGCCGATGGCGGCGTGCCGCTGGGCCTGCAATGCCCTCTCATAGGTTCCCTGGGCCTGGAGGGCGGCAGTCTCCATGGCCAGATAAGTCTCTCGGCCCTGCTCCAACTGTGTCTCCAGTTCTCTCAGGCTTTTCCGCTGCTGTTCCATTTGAAGGACAGTCTGGTTATACTGCCCCATGGCCGCCACCAGCACAGCCGCCTCCTCCCGCAGTTCCCACAAGGGCAGCAGCGTCTGCCGACGGACTTCCCCCTCCTGAACCTCCCGGTCCAACCGAACTTTCTCCTCCGCCAGTTTCCGGCAACGCTCCAGAGCAAGTTCCAGAGCGCCCGCCGCCGTGTCCACGTCCATGGCCGCAAGAGCTGCATCCAGCCTTCGCTTCTTCTCCTCCTGACACTCCCTTTGCGCTGCCAGCAGCTCTCCTTCCTCACAAGCCTGGCGGAAAGCCCTAATCTGTCGGTTCTCCTCCTCCCGGCTCTGTAACAGTCCCTGCAGCCGCGTCAGTTCTTCGTCCTGCTTCTGAAAAACGCCGTGCAGAAATTCCAGATACCTGTCCCCGTCTCCCAGAAGCTGCCCCAGGCCCTCCTCTATGGCATCATATTGCAGGTATTCCGGAGAAAGCAATTCCCGCATACGCCGTGCATCCTCCACCCTTTCTCCATACAGTTTCCGCCGTAATTCCGCCGGGGTCTCCCGGAGGATCGGCGCAGTCTCCCGAACCAAGCCGCACTCCGGCGTTGTCTCTGCCCAGGGTTCCTGCTCCGCCTCTATTTTCAGCAGCAAGGGGACCAATCCCCGCAGCTGCTCCTCCAGTGCCTGTTTCCGCCGTTTCACCTGTTCATAGTATGCCCTGGCTCTGGTTCCCAATTCCGCGGTAAACCGCTCATAGATCCCGGTGTCAAAGATCTGCCGGAATATCCTGGTCTTGTCCCGGGGCGGCGCCGTGAGCAGCCTGGCGAACTCCCCCTGGGCAATCATGGAAATCTGTTTAAATTGGGAATAGTCCAGGGCCAATATCTCCTGCAGTCTGGTATTTACCTCCTTGACCCCTTCCAGAATCTGCCCCCCAGGCAGCCAGAGCACAGCGTTTTCCTTTTCTCTGGCCAGCGCTGCCCCGCCCCCCTTCTTCCTGGGCCGCATATACTCCGGGTTACGCCTTATACGGTATTCCCTGCCCCGGTGCTCCATCTCCAGTTCCACATAAGTAGGGGTGTCGGGCCGGGCGAAGTCGCTGCGCACGCCTCCCCTCTCTTTGTCCCGCACCTCTCCGCTCAGGGCTCCGTACAGGGCGTAGGTAACGGCGTCAAAAAGGGTGGTTTTGCCTGCCCCGGTAGCCCCGGTAATCAAAAACAGCCCCTGGCCGCCCAGCTTGGAGAATTCCACGCACTCCACATCCTTATAGGGTCCCCAACCGCATATTTCCAGGCGAATCGGCTTCATATTGCTCCTTTCCGTTCTTCACAGACTTTCCACCACTTCCTGCACCAGGGCACGCTGCCCTTCGGACAGTTTTTCTCCGGTCAGCATCTCGTAAAAATTCCCGAACATTTCCTGGGGACTGCTGCGCCTGCCCTGAAGACGGCTCTCATACCTCTCCTCCTGGGCTTCCCCGTACCTCTGGGACAGGATCTGCATCACATTGGGATACACGCTCCGCAGGGTACCGATGGGATCAATCAATGCCTCCCGGTCCGTCAGGGTGGCCTGGATATAATCCAGATCGGATACCCCCTCCGCCCCCACTGCCTGAGGACTCACCAGATCCCTGAGCCGCCCCTTGATGCAGCGCATCTCATGGAGAGGCGTCAAAAATCTCCGGGTGACAGCGGCGGGCCTCTGGCCCTGTAGTTCCACTATATTCACACTCTTTGCGCCCCTGGCTTCGGAAAAAGAATATTTCATGGGCGCCCCGGCATACCAGACCGGTCCTGCTCCTACCTGCTGGCATCGATGGATATGTCCCAGAGCCACATAGTCAAAGATGCCAAACAGGTCCGCCGGTACATTGTCTATCCCTCCCACATTCACACCGGTTTCGGAATCCGCCAGCTGAGGGACCTGGCCGTTCTCCCCCGTGACAAAATAATGCGTCACAAGTACCTGGCGCAGAGGGATTTCCCCTCCGCTGCAGGCCTCCTGGTTCTCCCGGTCCGCCAACAGCCCTTCCTGTCCCAGAATACGGGCCACTGCCGCCGCGCTGGTGGTCTCCTCCACCTGGGCGGGCCTCACAAAGGGCAGGCACAGAAAGCGCACTCTGGTCTCCCCGTCCGCAATTTCAACCCGGCGCAGGCTGTTCTCGTAAACCCCGGCCATATACAGCCCCTGTTTTTCCAGAATTTTTTCTCCGAAAGATAGACGCTCCGGGGAATCATGGTTGCCGCTTACGGCTATCACCGGAATACCCGCCTGAATCAATCCGGTCAAAAAATCGTCCAGCAGCGTTACCGCCTCTGCAGGGGGCACGCTTCGGTCATACAAATCCCCTGCCAGTACCACGGCCTGCACCCGCTCCTCCAGGGCGATCTCATAGATCTGCTCCAGGATATGAGCCTGGTCCTCCAGCACGGAAGCCTCGAACAGCCTCTTCCCGATATGCAGATCCCCTGTGTGCAGAAACTTCATGACACGGCCCTCCTGTCTCTTTAACTCCGGTTATCGTCCCCCATCCCTTTGCCGCAGCTTCCCCTATATTATAATGGCAAGTCCCCAAAAAGTCCACGAGAAAACGCCCGGTCTGCAATGTTCTCCTCCGCAGATCGGACGCATTATATCAAATATACTTTCTGAAAATACCGGGCTATACGCCTTATTTGATCACATGGATCCAACCTTTGGGAGCCTGGATGCGTCCCATCTGGATGCCCGTCAGGGTGTCATACAGCTTCCTGGTGACAGGCCCCATCTCACTCATGCCGCTGGGCAGGCAGATTTCCCTGCCATGATCCACGATTTTGCCCACGGGGGAAATCACCGCCGCCGTGCCGCACAGGCCGCACTCTGCGAAATCCTGCACCTCCGAAAGCAATACTTCCCTCTCCTGGACTTCCAGACCCAGATACTCCTGGGCCACATGCACCAGGGAACGACGAGTGATGGAAGGCAGAATACTGTCCGATTTGGGCGTTACCACCTTGTTATCCCTGGTCACAAACAGGAAATTGGCCCCTCCCGTCTCCTCCACCTTGGTACGGGTCCCGGGATCCAAGTACATGTTCTCATCGTATCCCTCATGATGAGCAGACACAATGGCATGCAGACTCATGGCATAGTTCAGCCCCGCCTTAATATGCCCCGTGCCATTGGGGGCCGCCCTGTCAAAATCACTTACCCGGATGGTCAGAGGTTTTGCGCCGCCCTTGAAATAAGGGCCCACAGGCGTGCAGAACATCCTGAACTGATAGTCGTCTGCCGGCTTAACGCCGATCACCGAATTCATGCCGAACATATAGGGGCGAAGATACAGGGTCGCACCGCTGCCATAGGGGGGCACGTATGCCTCGTTGGCCGCCACCACCTGGTTCACGGCGTCAATAAATCTCTCCTTGGGAAACACGGGCATCTCCAGCCTGGCAGCGGAATCCATCATACGCTCCGCATTCAGGTCCGGGCGGAAAGTCACGATATGGCCGTCTTCCGTGGTATACGCCTTCAGGCCCTCGAAGATGGTCTGGGCATACTGCAATACGCCTGCGCATTCATTCAGCACGATCTCCGCATCCCGGGTCAGGACGCCATCGTCCCAAACTCCCTTAGTATAATTGGAAACATACCGATAGTCCGTCTGTACATATCCAAAGCCTATATTGCTCCAGTCAATGTTTTTCTTCTCCATCACTACCCCTCATCCTTTCCTGCATCTGTATGCCGGGCAAATGCATGTGGCCTTTTTGCATACTGTATAGTATACATTTCCAGAATTTATTTGTCAAATCTTTCTATGCCCCATTACACAGATAAACTGCCAAAGGTATTACCGCCCCATCGGCATAAAACTGCTTCAGGTGGAAAGATCCACATCATCCCATGCGCAGCGCGAGTCCACACCCGCCAGCCAGAACAGGGCCCGGTGACGCTCTACCACCACACCGGCGTCCAAGCCGCCGGGAGCCTGCATACCCATCACCCGGGCATCCACGCAGGCCCAGTCCAGACGGTAAATCAGGTCGGCGGCATCCAGCACTTCCCCGTAGGAACGCAGAGACGCTCCCCGCTCCATGGCGTCCAGCGAATCAAAAGCCTGCAGCGTCCGAACCGTCCCCGGCACATCACAGATTTCCCCGGGCCAGGGAAGTTCCGAAACCAAGCCCAGCGCCCATTCCATCACCAGCAGATTTTCATACTGCCAGGCGTATGAAATCTGCTCCTCCCGAGTGGAATCCGGATTGTCCAGATATGCTTTCTCCCTGGGGGAGAAATATTTTTCCGCCTCAAATCGCTCCATTATCGGAGCGATAAACGCTCTGGCCTGCCCATGGTCCATTCCTTCTCCCAGCCGGCACTCGGAATACAGAGATACCGCCAGCAAAGCACCCGCCCGGCCGCAGATCTCCCGGACCGTCCGGGCGGGCCCCTCCTTTTCCGTCTCGGTCAAAAGAGGCAGCCAGGGAGAGACATACAGATGTCTCTCCTTCATCCATGCCATGGACCGATCCCTCCGCTCCCGGCATTCCCGGGGCATATCCTTCCCCCATTCCTCCCCCGGAAGCATTTCGGCAGGCATATAATAATCCAGTTCCGTCCTGCCTTTGCTGTCCAGAATCAACCGCCCCTGACCGTCCAGAAAAGCGGTTCCGTCTCCAAAGGTCGCAACTCCCTGCAGCAGATCGGTGACACGCAGGATAAGGGAACGGATTTCCTGCTCTTTTCCCTCAGATTCCCGTGAGCCTGTGCCCTCATAGCTGTAGATCACCCGAAGCACCGATTTACATTGGCGCAGATGGTAAAAAAGATTAAGTTTCACATCCCCCTGATCAGTCTCAATCCGATAGACAAATCCCTGTACGCCGTTTAGCTGCTCTTTTGCGTAAGTGCCGTTGGCATTATTGTCCGACGCGCCGCAGGCAGCCAGGAAAATCTTCATGTCTCCGTTTTGCAGGGTATAATTGTTGGTCTTTGCACCGCCGCTTCCGCCAAAGAAAATCTCGATCCGGTCCATGATTTTCACCGAATCGCTCTCCGGGCAGAACAGGAGACAGGCTTTCTCAATCCGTTTCTCTTTTTGTTTCTTTATAAAATGATCCCGCATTCCCATAGCTTGTCTCCCCGATTCTTCAGGCATTATTGGCCCCTGCGCTCGTATTTCAAAAACCGATAAGTGATGTCAAAATATGTCTGCTCATCGCTGTCCGCCGTGACTTCCCAATCCGGATCCTGATCCAGATTGGGGAAATAGGCATCCGCCTCGTAAGCCCGGTCAATCCTGGTCACATGGGCCACATTGCAATAAGGCAGCAGCTGGCGGTATACGCTGTCGCCGCCGATCACATACACGTCCTGATCATCGTACGCCTGCAGCAGCTTCATCAGTTCTTCCACGGAGTGAGCGGTCAGGGCGTCTTTGACCCGGTATCCCGGATCATGAGTCAGAATAATATTGGTGCGGTTCTGCAGGGGCATGCCCTGGGGAAAGGTCTCCAGCGTCCTGCGCCCCAGCACCACCACCTTTCCGGTGGTCTCCTCCCGGAAATGTTTGTGGTCGCTTGGTATACGCACCAGCAAATCTCCCTTGTTGCCGATGGCCCAGTTTTCGTCAGCAGCCACGATAATATTCATTGGCCTTGCCCTCCTTATTCTCCGCATAAGGATCAGATATTCCGCTCCCACTTGTCACACAGCGAGTTTACCTGGTCCGCAAATTTTGCCAGATCCTTGTTGGCCCAGCCGTCGCATTTGGTAATCATGGCCGCCAGGCGCTGGCCTGCGGCTACCAGACGGGCAAATACGCCGGTCGCCACTGCAGCCCTCTTCTTGATGGGCTGAGGCTCCGCTTCGTATGTAAACTTGTTGGCCGCCAGGTCAAACTCCGTGCCGCTGTAAGGTGCATAGGCTCTCTGCCCATGCTCCACCTTCAGACATTCCACAAAATTCATGCACACGCGGTCCTCGCCATGGACCACAAACACCTTCTTCGGCTTCTCCTGGAAACCGTTCACCCATTCCAGCAGTCCGTCCTTGTCCGCATGCCCGCTCATGCCCACCAGCTTTTTAATAGAGGCCCGCACCTCGATGGGCTCCCCGAAAAGTTTCACCTCTTTGGCGCCCTCCACAATGGCCCGGCCCAGCGTGCCCACAGCCTGGTAGCCCACAAAAAGCACTGTGGACTCCGGCCTCCACAGATTGTGTTTCAGATGATGCCGGATACGTCCTGCCTCACACATGCCGGAGGCGGAAATAATCACCTTGGGAGTGGTGTCAAAGTTGATGGCTATGGATTCGTCACTGGTGATGGAAAGCCGCAGCCCCGCAAAGGATATGGGATTGATGCCTTCCTGCACATATTCCAGAGCCTCCCCGTCAAAGCACTCCATGCGGTTTTCCTGAAAAATATTGGTGGCTTCCACCGCCAGCGGACTGTCCACATACACAGGGAAGTCCTCATGCCCCTTCACCAGACGGCCGACTTTGACCTTGCGCAGAAAATACAGCAGCTCCTGGGTACGCCCCACGGCAAAAGAGGGAATCACCACATTGCCGCCCCTGTCAAATGTCTCCTGTAAAATCTCAGCCAGGGCTGCCACATAATCCAGCCTGTTTTTGTCATGATACCTGTCCCCGTAGGTGGACTCCATGATCACATAGTCCGCCTCCCTGGTGGGCTGAGGATCCCGCAGCAGCGGCAGATCCTTGTTGCCGATATCTCCCGAAAACACCAGTTTGCGGGTGACATCGCCTTCTGTAAGCCATACCTCTATGCTGGCAGAGCCAAGCAGATGCCCGATATCTGTGAAACGGATTTTGATATTGTCCGCCACCCGGATCTCCTTGTCATAGCTGCACGGCACAATGCGCTTGATACAGCCCTCGGCGTCCTCCATGGTATAAAGAGGTTCCATAGCAGGCTGGGAAGCGCTTCTCTTGGCCTTGCGGTTCTTCCACTCCGCCTCGGCCATCTGGATATGGGCGCAGTCACGGAGCATGATGCTGCACAGGTCCGCCGTGGCATGGGTCATATAGATCTGTCCCCGGAACCCCTTGGCATACAAAAGGGGCAGCAGGCCGGAGTGGTCAATGTGGGCATGCGTCAGAATCACATAGTCAATCAGGGCCTCATCCACAGGCAGGGGCATGTTCTCAAACACATTGACTCCCTGCTCCATGCCGTAGTCCACCAGAATATGCTTGCCCCCCGCTTCCAGATAATGACAGCTTCCCGTCACTTCATGGTCCGCACCTATAAACATCAGCTTCATAGTCCCGTCCTCCTGTCGTGTTTTATTTTCGAGCCATAAATCATAGGTCTATTATAGCATATTCGCCCACTGACCACAAATAATATTTTAGTTCCCCATCTCTTCAAACTGATGGCTGAGATAGATGATATTGGCCATGGCGATCACGGCGCTGTGCAGCATTTTCTTGGGACTGCCGTCTATGCTCTCCTCTGGATCGACAGTCTCCCTCAAGCCGAAAATGATATGCAGCCTGTCCTCAAACTCCCGGCAAAAATAATCGAAGGCCACCTGGGTGGGATATGTCTTTTTCTGCAGGGCAAAAAGTTTCCCGATGTTTTCCATGGAAAGTACATTCTTAGCCACGGCAATAAAAAAAAGCTGCGCGATCTGTTCCCGATAATACTGCTTTCTGATCGGGCTTGCCACATATCCCTTTTTCACATAGTTGCTGATCATGGAAGAGGTGATCTCCATGCAGCCCAGAGGCTCCAGATATCTGTTGATATACTTGGTGGTCTGCTCCAGATACAGGCCCACATCGGGCAGTTCCTGATATCTGGGCATATGAAATTCATTGATTCCTGTGCTCATACCTGCTCCTGTCTGCTGCATGGACGAAGTCTGTTTCATTCCCTGCCTTCGTCCATGCAGCAAAGATTTCTGATTTTGTTTCATATCATACTATATTTATCTGTATATTTCAATGCATGAAAAGCATTCAGCAATGGTTCCCAAAAAAGAGTCCCAAAACTCTGAAATCCTTTCGAATTGTTACAAGTAGGTTAAAGTTTTTCTTATCCCTTGACAGGTTTCTCAATAGCTGATATTCTAGTGTTACATACGATCAGTTATTCAAAAACCGATACAACGGTAATGGTCACTATATAAAGGAGGTTTCTATGAAATACAAAATCGTATCAGATTCCGCATCCAATATTCACACAATCGAAGACATTCCCTTTTCTTACGCCCCCCTTCACATCATTGTGGGGGACCGGGACTTTTCCGACGACGACAGCCTGGACCTGGCACAGATGGACGAGGCTCTCTCTTCCAGGGGCAAATCCGGCACAGCCTGTCCCGGCATCGGGGACTGGCTGGATGCCTTCGGCATGGCCGAAGTGGTGTTCTGTGTCACCATCACCAGCGGGTTGTCGGGAAGCTGTGATGCTGCCAGAGCCGCCAAATCCCTGTATGAGGAGCAGTATCCCCAGCGCCGTGTCCATGTCATTGACTCCCTGTCCGCAGGACCGGAAATGGCGCTGCTCATTGAGAAATTGCGGGAACTGATCTGTTCGGGAGCGAATGAGGAGGAGATTCTCAGCGGCATCCGGGATTACGCCGCCCGCACCAGGCTGCTCTTCTGCCTGAAATCCCTCCGCAATCTGGCAGGCAACGGAAGGGTCAATCCCTCGGTCGCCAAAATCTGTGAGATTTTGGGCATCCGGGTAGTGGGGCAGGCCAGCGCTCAGGGCACGCTGGAAATTCTGCACAAATGCCACGGGGAACCGGGCTCGCTTACCCGCATGGTTAAGGTCATGGGGGCAGCCGGTTATTCCGGGGGGCAAGTCCGCATTATGCACAATCAAAACGAAAAAGCTGCCGATAAGCTGGCTGGCCTGATCCGGGAAGCCCATCCGAGCGCCAATGTGCTGATCTCTCCTACCCTGGGACTTTGCAGCTACTATGCCGAAAACGGCGGTCTAATGCTGGGATTTGACACGTAGATGTTTCGCCGGCCCGGGTTTTTAAAGAGCCTATGGCATTACTCCCGGTGAATACCGCAGAAAGCCTGTGCCTGTGGTACTGCGCACCAAGCTGCACTCCTTCGACCGCTACTTTTTTGGACAGGGAGAAATAGGAATGATCCAATCCACAGAAGAAATCAAGATTTATTTTGTAACCATCCCCGCTCACAAATTCCTGCATATCAGGAACTATGAGAGCATCGGGTACTGGGACTTCTGGCAGAAACAGAGCCGGATTCCGGGACAGGACTGCGAGACGGTCTGCGGCCTGCTGGACAGCATAAAGGGCAAGCTGGACGATCTGGGCGGCAGCGAGTCCAACAGCGGCAGCGGCCAGATCATAGGATATCTTAATGACCCCAAAGGCAGGCTCTGCAGCTGGGGCATCCCCCTGGCAGAGTGTTACGGAGTGCGTCTGCCCATGGATTACAAGGGCGACATTCCCCCGCAAATGCTCCTGACAGACATCCCCCAGGGGGAGTATATTGTATTTGAGCACGGCCCCTTCGATTATAATCAGGAGAACCGCAGCGTGGAGGAGAAGGTGGAAGCGTCCATGAGTGCCTTTGATTATGAGGCATCCGGCTATTGCCTGGACACCACTCCCGGCAGGATGGGCTATCTGTACCACGATCCGGAACGGTTCTGGAAGATGGTCAGACCCGTGCGAAAGCTGTAAGTTTCAGCCCAATCGGCTGGAAGTTCGTTTGTCCTGAACCACGCTAAACGTTGATTTTCCATAGAGTTGTCGTTTTTTTCTTGCTTGACGCAAATTTAGCAATAAATGTTCAAAAGGCCTGTCATCTGTTATTGACTGATGACAAGCCTTTTGGCTTTTATTTTGCTGAAGTGCCTTCCTTGTTCTTTAGAGAAGAAAATCCATCACCATCTCACCAGGTACAATCTGTCGATGTGCCACCATGTTTCGCAGCTTGTAGAGTTGTTCTAATTGTTTTACCTGTGTTGGACTCATTGGGAGTTTTTTATTTTGATAGAAATAGTACATATTTCGCAATTCTACCTCATAAAGCTCCTGAAATTTTCGCCCATACTCATCATAGAATGGCAATTCAATGACATCAGACAATTCGTCCACCAGATGTTCCTGCCGCTCTTCCAAAATTGGCAACAAGGCTTTTACCTGTACTTTATGAAGAATTTGCTCCAGTCCTGCTTGATCGAATCCCAGTTCAGCGGTATAGGCTGCCGGATCCCGAGTCAGGGCGTCTGGAGACTTCATGAGTATTGGTATGTTTTCTGCCCAGCCGTCAGCGATACCCACAGCCAAATAAGTATAATATATCTGCATATCTGAAGAGACACCATACTCTGCGGCAAGCTGCATCGCGAAAAGAATGTGATCAAATTGCGTAGAGTAATCCTTAGCCTGGAGCCGAACAAGATTGGTGTACTTCCCGCGGCCTAACTGTCCTTGGCAGATGATTTGAAAACCAGTTTTCAGTTGGGCTAACTCCCGGCTGAGAGAGAGCCAATTTTCATGTTGCGCTATATTCAGATTGCTGATCCAAAGGATATGTGTTTCAAGGACTCTGTTGTCCCGAACAAACTCAGCCAGAGGCTTTCCCGGCATGCAGCGGGAGAGGGCATCCGGATTCAGTTGCGAAATCTGATCGGAAGGTTCCATCTGCTGGAATTCCTTTGAGTTGGCATCCAAGTAGGTAAGGCAAATTTGACTATCCTTTTCGCCCAGTTCATTTTTTACCAACCGATACAACGCTTCCGGCCAGGAAATTCTGCCGTCAATCCACAAGCCCCTCCCCGGGGTCAGAAGAACATTTTCTATTTCGTTTTTCAGCTGCCGCGGTCCATGGATTTGGCTCCACCATAACTCATGCGTAGACTCAGGCATAGGCGTTGGCCTCCTTTTCCATAATTTTCTCCAACTCGTCGTCGATTTCCGATTCATCGCCCAGCATATGGCGGAAACTGGCCCTGTTGAAAATGTAGTGCGTCTCGTCGCCGTCGCTGCGGCTACGAAGGACGTTCAGGTCAATGAGTTCATCCAGCAGTTCCACAATCTGATCCCGATCCAAATCCATGATGGAATGAATATCCAACTGTCGGCAGATGGTGCGAATGTCTTCAGCGCTGTAGCCCACTGACAAATTTTCGGGATTGCTGAAGTAGCAACGGGCAAGGGCGTAGGCCAGCGTTTTGTAGTAGCCCTTCTCTTTTTCGTCTACACCCAGTGTAATCTCAAACTTGTTTTTGATGTTTTCCTGGAACTTTTTGTCCTTCAACAGAGTTAAAATCTGAGCCTCCTCCAGCCAGTAGGGCGGACGCTCATTAGCGTCACCCCGGTAATTCTGATTTGCGGCGTTGACCAAACTACTGCAATAGTACTGGATTAGACCAGGGAAGTAGTTGGTGGAGGACAAAATCTGGACGATGAGATAGTCGTTTTCCGGCTGAACTTTAAAGCCCAGGTAGGACAAAGGCAGTTCAATCAGTTCCCGGGCCTCATGGAACGGCAGAGGCCGCATGGTGATTGATGCCAGATGCGGAATGGGACTATCATCATTTTGCGCTGCTTTCTTGTTGAAGCGCATCACATTATGCAGACCTGCCAGTACGAACTTAAACCGATTAGTCCGGCTTTGAACCCGCTTTAAAGACACAATGGGTTCATAGCTGCAGTCGCCTTCGCCACAGTCATAGAGAAAAGTATCCGCCTCATCCAACAGAAGCAGCACGCTTTTGACTGGCTTCTGTTCGTCATTCATGCGCTGGATAATTTTCCGTGTCAGCTGATCCCAGGAGATATTCTCTATTTCCACGCCCTTGGCCTCGTTAAGGAATTTGTCATCCAACAGCATTTCATAAATCAGCCGGGCGGTTTCCCCCACTGAACGATTTCGGATATCCAAGTAGAAAGCCCACTGGCCATCTTCCCGGATGTTACGCAGATTCCGGGCTCGCTGGAGCAAGGCAGTCTTACCCAGCTGGCGACCGCCATAGACGATATTGGCACCCCCAGAGTCCACGATGGAGTTTAACTCCTGTTGCCGCCCAATGAACATCTCCGGGCACAACTCTACAGTACTACTTTCTGTATAGGGGTTGTAGGCATGGAAGGGCAGGGTGCAGCGCAGCAGCACATTCCAACGTTCTTCCTGGCGAAATTCCGCCAGGTAGAATAGCAGTACCCGGTCCAGCAACAGGTACGGAGAAGTCTTACTCTGAGATTTCAGCCTATGAGCCAAACTCCGCCGCTCGGGCAGGGAGATGGCCGTGTCCGCCAAAACGATGGCGGGCTCCTGTTCCGCCAACGGATTGGACATGATCCGCTGAAGTTCGGCGTTCATAGCACTATCGTTCCGCTTGCCGAAAGTCAGGAACACATGAAGACCACTCCTCTGCATCACGGTACCGTAAGCGCCGATAGGATGAGGATAGTTCACCTCGCGGACCTTGTGGAGCAGCTTTACTTTATAATGCTGGCTATTCTCTTGCTGTTCCACCTGATCAACAGGAAGGCCCATGCACTCAAACAGTTCTTTCAGTGCCTCGGGCGTTCCGGCAGATACAGAGCGCGGCCAACGTTCCAGCATCCGCACGCCGGTGCGGGCAATGCCTCGGTCAAGGCTCCGGGAACGGCGGCTGTAAATCTCTGTGATCTTCCGCTCTGAAGCATCCCTGGCACTGCTGAGGAGCCGGTCATACTGCTTAAGATAGAGTCCAAATACATCGTCTTTCTGAGCCAGGTACGAACTGGAAGGCGCCTCCTGCTGGCCGGTACGTGCCTGATCCATATAGTCCTGAGCCACAGTGTACATTTGCTCAGAAATTAAGCGCTGTACCTCATCAAAGATAGGCCAGGATCCTTTCTCTGCGCGCAGGCGTGACAGTTCTGTCTCATATCCGGCTCGATGCTGTTCCGCCTCTCGTTTCAGCGCCTCCTTGCATGCCTCAGTGGTACGGAAATAGAACCCAAAGTTCTGTGTGGAAAGATAGTGTTCCCGGCGTTTTTCCATGTCCGCCAAAATACGATCGATGCGGCTAGTATCATCGACCCAGCCATAGTTCTCTGCCAGATCCAGTTGCGCTTGGAATTTCCGGCCCTCCTCATCTATACGTTGGCGGGCGAACTCAATGCTTCGCTCAAAGGAGTAACTCTCTGGCCAGTCCAGCTCTTTCCCGGTGGACAGAAGATAGTTTCGAATAAGTTCCGCATGACCAAAGTCACAACCCTCCTCAGGCTCTTCAAAAATGCGTTTGATAACCTCTGGCCATGCAGGCAACGTGGCCTCACTGTGCTTCAGTATCCTCTTACACAAGTTTAAAGTAGCAATCTCTTCAAAATCCTCCTCCAGAGAGGGTATGTAATCCTCATTCACCTCAACACGATTATCACGAAGGAAATCGCGGTAAAAATATTTCTGCTCGTTCAGGAAACAGCCATCCAGCAAATAACCGGACAGCCGTCTCAAAGTGGCCGCCAAAGTATGAAACGCCGCCTGCTCCTCCGGCAAGCTGGTTTTGCATCTAATACACAGTTCAGCTACCTCGCTCATCTTTTGAGATATCTTCCGACGCTGGGTGTCCAAAAAACTCCAGTCCTCGTCGGAGATGCCTGTACCGCTGCTGCTCAGCGCCGTCCAGGACAGGGACAGTTTAGTCAATTCTATTACACGGTTGATTGCCGTTGTCCGGGCAGGATCCCGGAGGTTTTCATTCCTATACTTTGAGACCTTATCCCGAGTGGAATTCCAACTGTTCTCCACATATCTTTCGATACTGCCTCGATCCAGGTGTTTTTCCTCACAAATGCCCGTGAGAATCGTTTCAGGTTTCAGAAATTGACTCAGAATTTTCTGAATCTCCTCCGTTTTAGTCTCATCGCCGCTGACCACCCACTCAATCGCCATGCGCAGGGGGCTCCGATTACCAAAGAGATTCCCAAAGGTACTGTTCACTCGCCGATTCATCTGCTGGGACTCGTCGGGCTTTCCTGCCAAAAAGTGCTTTGCTTCCTTTTGATATTGATCCCGCAGGGAGCCATTCCGCTTACCGTCCACCAGCATAGACATAGTCTCCACGTCCAGAAGCCGTTTGGTTCGTTTGTAGCAGGTTTCCAGATCGTAAAACACATTCTTCAAATCAGGCACCTTTCGGAACATCAGATTCTGCTCCAAAGAGCTCATGATATCCTGCAGATAGTAAGATTCCATGGCTGCGTCATTGCTGAAGAACAGCTGTATGTAAGCAGCAAGTCCCAGTGTGTCTGCAGACAATATTTGTCCAAAACCGTCAGAGAAGATCGGCTGGAGATCGGAGTAGCAATAACGCTTGGCACAGGCGGGGTCATCGCAGGCGTAGGCATATTGGAGGTATTCCTCATGCAGTTGTGAATTGCGCATCCCAAGTGCCCGAGACATAGTGAGAGCACTTGGAAACTGCTCTCTGATAAAGAGTTGGTACATATTCTGCCGCATCTCGGACAGCTGATTTTCTTCCATTGTTCCTGGGTCGGAGATGGTTTTAATGCGGCGGCTCAGTTCCGCACCGCAAACAGCGCAGCGGACTACTTCCTTATAGTTTCCCGGTTCCGCAGCCCGGGCTTCCGTGATGTTTTCCCGCATCACAGGGCCGGGCATATGGTCTGTTTTTGAAAGGACACCCTGCTCCCGACTCAGTTCCACACCGCATTCTCTACAATAAACCACCTCCTCATAGCGACCCTCTGCCTTACAGGAAGGCTCCGAAAGTATTGTACGATCGGTTTTACCGATGCTATGAGATTTCTTGGGGAGAATCTTGATCTCTCGGCTCATCTCTGCTCCGCAGTTCTTGCAAAAGACAACTTCATCATAGCAGCCTTCCTCTGAACAGGAGGGCTCTACCACATTTTCTTGAATAGCCTGCGCAGGCACATGGCTCTTTGGGGGAAGCATTTTCTGTTTCCGGCTTAACTCCACGCCACAGATCCTGCAACGAGTCACTTCGTTGCAACGACCCTCCTCTGCGCAAGTCGACTCAATCTCATCCTCCTGTACGGCTTCGCCGGGGATATGTTGGCACTGTGATCCACCGCTAAGTTTTGTATCATCGCTATATAATGCATTCAGCTCTTGCAAATAATCGGGCAGGGAAAGTACCGCACCGTCCGAACCGATAAAGCAGTCCTCGCCAAAAGTACCACAGAAAACTTCCGTATTCGCAGGCAGATGGGATCTCAGGTAGTCCACCCAACCGACGCAAGTCTCCTGATCGGTGGATGCCAAAAAGATCTTGCAATTCGGAGCTGCGTTTGCTGTCAAATTATCCAGCTGATCCAGCAGTTCCTTCAAATTTGATTCCGAGTCCCCCTCCGTAAAGAGCATAGCGGGAAAAATCAGAGCCAGTGCAGGGGAATCCCCTCCTTGGGCAATTCGGATAAACGATGCACCTGTCCTTTCATGTAAGTAGCCATAAAGGGACTCAAAATCAAAAATTTTGCTGAAGCGAAAACGATTTTCGAAAACACGGATAAAGTCTGCGGCAGTCTCCATCCGCACCGCGCCACATTCAATGGAATTCTTCTGGATTTTCCCATTGCCGCGACTTACTTTGCACCTAAATTTTTCTATAACTTTACCGAATATCTGTCGACTGGCCTCAGTAGTGTTGTAGAGAACTTGTTCCATGTTGCCTTCCAGATTGTAGCGTGAGATGTAGCCTTCCTTTATAAGACTCTCCAGGATTTTCTCCCTGATTTTGCGGTTTTCCGCTACTTCAGTCCAAACAACTGGGTATTCTATAGAAATATAACATTGACTTTCCAAAAACTCAACCAGGATCTGCCTCAGAGCGGCTGAGCCCACGCACATATTTGACAGGGCCTTCACGCCCTTCGGTTGCTTGGGGCTTCTTTGCTTCTCCAGGTCACCCAGCGCCGCCAAATCTGTTATCGGTGGGAGAGATTTTTGCTCCATTTGCTTTTCAGAAATTGGCCTTGATACAGGCCGAACTATTGTTTCCTCGTTTGGCAGGATAATCTTTTTGCCCATAATGCCCAGAGGCAGAGCCATGCCAAAAAAAGCAATCAGAGGGTCTACATCTTTATCGTAGTCTGGGTGCTCTAATTGAACGCAGGCCAATAAGTTACGGTAAGGCTCCAGGCCCCCTTCTACATCCAGCCTTTGCAGTTCCTCATCACTGTAAGCGATCAGCTTTGTTTGAAAATCCTCCAGTTCGCTCTGGTACTGGGGAGCCAATGGCCGGAGACTTTTAAATCGTGCCACCAACTGGCGTAGTTGCTGGTATTGTTGCTCTTTCTCCTTTTGCTGAGTCAGTAGCGACTCCATTTCCTGAATGCTGGAAACGGATTCCGTATTTTCTTCCAAAAGTGTCTGAACACGTGCCTGTTCCTGAATTAGTGCATCGACCGCATCATGGAATGCAGCTTGATCCTCCTGTGACAAAAAAAATCCCTGCCTGATTTTTTCCAGGAGTTTGTTCAGAACGGTAGAAGTGCGTTCAAACTGTTCCCGTAATTGATCCAACTCTTTCACCTCGCAAAAATTATTTTTAAGTAATTATTTTATTATACCACTGCACAATATTTCTGTCTATATTTTTGTCTATAATTCGACAAGCGTTTTGACAGACACTGCAATGTGATTGGCTGGTACTCCTGATCCTCCATCGCCTGGCACATGGCCTTCATACACTCTCAGCATGCCCGGTCTGCATCAGCCAGAGTTCTCCAGAGGCTCCCCCTTGCTACCAGTGTCGAACAGTGGAAGAGATAATTCTCTTGAAGAAAACTGCGATGCATACACCTGTATTTACCAATTTAGTAGTCCTTGCGCTAGTGCCAGACAGAGAATGTAGTAATCCCCGTGTTGCTAAGGCTAAAGTCCGTTGGATTCATCTAATAATATTGCCCTTCTGATAATGTTTTCAATGCGATTGGTGAAGTTTTCCCTTCTTTTCTTGCAATCAAAAATTATTTCAGATAGTCCGCGATCGCAATATATTATATGATTGATCCACCCTTTACATATTGCATTTCCTAAAGTGGTCTTTCATACTTTTTTATTCAGACATAGTAAGCAGATGAGGAATAGAACTTGTCAGCAACACGAAAATGTCCCGGGGCATCTGCATCCCTGTTGATGCTCCCGGGTAGAGATATGATATAATTACTGTGATGTGGAAAGAGAAACTTACCTATACGACCCTGCGTTGAAAATGGGCAGCTCCATCCGATTCTCCCTGAAAGATTCGCAGAAAATTACTTGGGGATTGACGGCCACAGCAACATGAAAAACTAGCGCGACATATTGCACGAGTAACTTTGTCTCGGACTTTAGACCCACGTCTCATGCAAAGTTTGATGATGCATAATTAATTCCATGGCTATTGGGGTGAAAAGAAATACGGTTGATCCATTCTGTTGACGCATCCATAGCAGTGCGGCAGGCCTGCGTCTGGTCCAGTGCATTCAGCATCACAAAATCATGAATGGTACCCTGTACCCGCAGCGCCGTTACCTCCACGCCTGCGCATCGGAGTTTTTCTCCGAAGGCTTCTCCCTCACTGCGCAGAACATCCGCCTGTCCGTTTATAATCATGGTCTGAGGAAAACACTTCAAGCAATCTATGCCGGCCCGAAGGGGAGATGCCGTTATCTGGCTCTGATCCTCCACCGAATTTGTATATTGCCGCCAAAACCATTTCATTCCCTCCCGGTACAGATAATAATCCGTTGCGAATTGACAATAGCTGGGGGTGTCAAAGCAGGCATTTGTAACCGGGTAATATAGCAGCATTTTGTGTATACATGGGCCATGCCGCATTGCTGTCATCAGAGCCATGGCAATCGCCATATTTCCGCCGACACTGTCGCCTGCAACTGTGAGTGTATTACCATCGTTCATTGAATAGCAGTCCCCGGCGATTTCCCTTATATGGGAAAGAATAAAAAAGCACTGTTCTATCGCAATGGGAAATTTTGCTTCCGGCGCCCGGCTGTATTCGGGAAATATCACCAGAGAATCTGTCCTGGCGGAAAGTTCCCTGACTAACTTTTCGTGTGTATGAAAGCTGCCGAATACCCAGCCTGCGCCATGAATATAGAATATAATATTCTTGGGTTTTCCACTTTCGGGCGCAATGAAATATACCGATATACTGCCCCACCTTTCGGTGTTTATGCAATCCGAGGATATACGGGCGGGATATTTATACACCGATGTATCCTGCGTTTCTTCCAATACTCTTCTGCCCTGCTCAGGCGGAAGCTGAAAAATCAGCGGAGGCACGGCGCTTTGATTGCAGACAGCTTCGGCGGCGGGTTCCAGCGGAACGCATCGTCTCATATGGCATTTTCTCCCTTTAAAATAATTGGTTTTATTATTTTATGAGGCGCCTCCGCTTTTGTGTATGTGCAGCAGCAGCCATATCATCATACACAACCACAAAAAGGCTGTCGCAAATTGTAGCTTATACACGATAAATGGATGAAACTTTCATGGTTTCAAAACCATATTTTGTATATAGTGGCTACTTTGCGACAACCCTCTTGCTTCTTCCTCCGTGGTCGGTTACGCACCGACTTTCTTGCGTTATAATTCCTCCAGGATCTTTACCAGCGCCTCATGAGCCAAAGTAAATGCTTCTTCCCCGGATAATTTCTTTCCGATCTTGCCGTCCTTCTCCAGAGAAGAGAATCCTGTAAAGTCTGACAGATGGGGTTCCAGAGAAAGATAGCCGCTGTAGCCGCCGGTTTTCAAGCGTCCCAGGATTTCCTTCACATTGCCGTCCCCATAGCCCGCCGGAACCACGCTGCCGTCTTTGCGCAGCGCGTCTTTCACATGAATATAGGCAATATAAGGTTTCAGGGCTTCATAGGCTTCCAGAGTGTCCTGCCCTGCCTGCACAAAATTGGCAAAGTCAAAAACCGCCTTGAAGTGCTGCCCCCCAAACTGCTGTAAAATGTCCAGGCAGCTCTCTGCCGTCTCTCCGTAAATCCCCTTTTCATTCTCATGAAGCAGCACTACCCCGTTGGCGGCGGCATAGTCCGCAAACTGTCCCAGCCGTTCCATGACCTGTCCCCTCCAGGGAACCGCCGCCCCAGAGCCGGATACCGCGTTCTCCTGATCGGATACTTTTTCCGACGGGCCATAGAAACTGAACATGCGGATATTGGGAGTGTCCATGATGTGAGCCAGTTCCACCGTGTGCCTGAACAATTCCATGTGGGGGGCAAAATCATCGGTAATCCGGATCTTGCCGATGGGAGAACCCACGGCAGACAGCGAAAATCCTCTGTCCTCCAGACGTTTTTTAATCTCTCTGGCTTCCGCCTCCGAATATTCTACGAAGTTTCTGCCCTCCACGCCCCGCATCTCGATGTGGCGCATCTGTAATTGATCCAGAACCTGCATCTGGGTATCTAATGACGCGGCGATTTCATCCGCGAAACCCGACAAAACAATTTTTTCAAACATAAGCCTTATTCTCCTATATTATAGTTCCGCATATCTCCTTCAACCACACAGCATGGTGATACATATTGCGCCGCTTCGCGTCCCCATATGTATCAGTGCGCTTTACGGAGATATGCTGTTTTTAGTTCCGCATATCTCCTTCAACCACACAGCATGGTGATACATATTGCGCTGCTTCGCGTCCCCATATGTATCAGTGCGCTTTACGGAGATATGCTGTTTTTAGTTCCGCATATCCCGCGTTCAATAAGTCCCTGTAGTATCAAATACCACGCCGCTTGCCGTCTTTTTTCTGGAGGTGGCCCGCTTTTTGTTCAGCTCCTGCAAAAACAATTCCTCATCAAAGGGTATCTCCACCATCTGATCCAGCCAGCTTGACAGATGCATGGCATTGGAGAGGGTGAGGCCCCGGATTCCTTCGGTTCCATCCGCCACCAAGGGCGTGCCATGCAGAATTCTGGCGGCAAAAGCCTTCAGCACTCCCACATGCTGTTCGTTCTGCCCATCGGTCTCCACTTCCTCCAGCGTACACTCAGGCTGAGCAAAACCTTCCTTAGAGGTCTTACAGAAAGTCCTCTCATTTTCGCTCAGGCGGTACAGCAGCAATTTGTTATTTTCACAAACCAGCTTCCCCATCTCCAGGGTGATTTCCAACCGATTCGTGCCGGGGGTGTCGGCGGTGGTAGTGACAAACACGCCCGTGGCCCCGTTCTCATATTCGAGATAGGCCGTCACATCGTCCTCCACCTCGATATCATGCCATTTCGCCTCATGGCAGAAAGCCCGCACCCGCACCGGCATACCGCACAGCCACTGGATCAGATCAAGTTGATGAGGGCACTGGTTCAGCAGCACGCCGCCGCCCTCTCCGTCCCAGGTGGCTTTCCAATCTGCCGCGTCGTAATAGCTCTGGGTTCGGTACCAATCCGTAATGATCCAGTTGACCCGCTTGATCTGCCCCAGTTCTCCACTGGCGATCATATCATGCATTTTCCGATAGACGCAGTTGGTCCTCTGGTTAAACATAATGGCGAATACCTTGTCGGATTTTTCCGCCGCCTCATTCATCTCCCGCACCTGCTTGGTATAAACCCCCGCAGGCTTCTCACTGATGGCGTGCAGTCCGTGTTCCAAAGCATAAATCACCAGTTCCGGGTGAAGATAATGGGGAGTGGCCACCAGCACGGCATCACAGCTTCCGCTCTCAATAAGTTCTTTTCCCTCGCCGTATATGGCCACGTCCGAGGAAAGTTCTTTTCTGGCCCACTCCCGCCGATCCTCCCGGATATCGGCCACTGCCGTCAGCTTTATCTCGGGCACTTTACCCTCCAATATGCTTCTGACATGATTGCTGCCCATACCGCCGATGCCGATAATTCCCAACCTTACCTGCTCCATAACAATTCCTCCTAATTTTAGTTCCGTATATCCCCTGCCAGTGCGCTTTCCGGGCATATACTGTTTTTATTTTCATTTCCTATCTCTCATATTCCTGCGGGCGCATTCCGGCGCTTTGGTACATCCGCATCATAACCCGCAGGGTGACGGACACCGAAGCCAGGTCGTTGGCATAAGGGGTTTTCTCCTCCAGGCTGCGGTAAAAATCACCGATACAGGCGGCATGGCCGCTTCCCCAATATGATTTCCCCGTGGCTTCGCCGGCTTTCAGCCGAAACACCGCTTCTCCGCCCTGGGCATAAACCACTGTCACCGTCTCTCCCTCCAGGCGAATGCTTCCTTTTTCGCAGACCAGTTCTATCAGCACGGGCGAGTCTGCCACATAGGCGGTGGTGGCGTAAAAGCAGGCCCTCTTTCCATCGGAAAATCCCAAAAAAGCCTCCACTGTGTCCTCCACCTCTGACACTCCCTGCAAATGATGGTTTTTCATGGACGCCTCCACCACCTCCGGCTCCCCCAGCCATCGTAGCAGCAGATCCAGTGCGTGTATGGATTGGTTGATCAGCGCGCCGCCGCCCTCCGTCTCCCATTTTCCCCTCCAGTCGCTGTTCTGATAGTAAGCCGCGTTTCTGTTCCAGGTGACAAAGGCCTTTCCACCTCTGATTTCTCCCAGGCGGCCCTCCCGCAGCAATTCGTCCACTTTTCTGGTGGAAGAATTGTACCGGTTCTGAAAACAAACCCCCAGTTTCCCACAGCTTCCGGCCAATGTCTGCTCCAACTGCGCAAACTGTTCCGTGGAGATGGCAGGGGATTTCTCCATAAACACGGAGCCGCCTCCCTCCAGCACTTCCATAGCCATAGGCACATGGAGCGCATGGGGCGTACAGATATGTACCACTTGGGGATGCTCTGCCGTCAGCATTTCCCCAAGGCTTCCGTAGGTTTTCGCCCTGCCTTTCCCATACTGCGCGGCCATTTGCTCCGCGCGTTCCGGCTTACAATCCACAAAAGCGCAAAGCTCCGCTCCTTCCAGGGCGCTAAGTGCCCGGGCATGTACCTGGGCAATCCCTCCGCATCCCACAATCGCCACTTTCCTGTTCATAAGTCCTCCCGAATTTAAGCCCGTTTTAGTTCTTCAGCCGCTTTTCGGCTGTCATGGCTGTTTTTCTCAGTATATAACGCCATGTTCCGGGAGACAATGTGTAAATCTTACATGAATATGACGAAATCCGACCTGTTTTTGTTATCTGTTCCCAACCGGCTCAATCCCGGTTTTCCGGCAGTTCCACCTGCCGCAATTTCTCCTCCAGGGAAAAGAAACGGCCTCCCGGCTGTCCGGCCTGCCATTCCTCCAGGCGCTGCCGGCTATGGCCTTCCACCTCCCGGCGCAGTTCCTGGGCAGACATACGGGCAGCGCCCTGCCCCCAGATGATCATCTGTTCCAGGGCGTCGGAAGTGGCTACCGTCACCTGGTATTTCCGACCTATTTGATGGACGGTTTTCTCGATGTACTGGTCCGCAGTCTCCGCCTCTTTGGTGTAGACCACATGGATATTGTGGTATCGCTGCACCGTGCCCGGATTGCCCTTGACCTTGTAGGCGTCATATACCAGAATCAGTGTGTCCTGAATATAGCCCTGATAATTGCAGAGGATGTCCATCAATTTCGTCCTGGCCCCCTCCACATTGTCCCGGGCCATCTCCCGCAACTCCTCCCAGGCAAAAATGATATTGTAACCGTCCACCAGCAGATACCGCTCCCGGGACTGTCCAGGCGTACCTCTGTACACGGGCTCCCTGGGAGCAGCGGCAGCCCTGGCCGGCGGCGCAGGCCGGTTCCAGGGATTTTTGTCCAGCGCCCGGGTCCCATATGTGCGCAGATAAATCTCCTCGATTTCCTCCTGGCTGATGTAGCGGTCCTCCCGGAGCACCCCGCCGGTCTGGGGCCGCAGCCTGCCATCACCCTGCCGGCCTGCCCCCGCATCCCCCGTCCCCGCCTGCACCATATTCCCTTCCGAACGGTCCCTTCGACCCCCGGTCGGTTCCTCCGTTCGGAAGTCCGCCGGCGGTCCGAACACCTCCGGCAGAAGCTGCCGCAGCCTGTCTCCGGCGTCCACATGAGCAAAGTCCCCCATCTGCTGCCAGGGTACGATAAACCCTGCCCCATGGGCGCAGAATACCGAATCCGCCGGGTTTTCCAGATCCTGTTGCGGGTCATATCCGCAGCTTTCTATCACCTCCTGCTCATTGTGGCAGGGGGCATAACCATGAAACCGGCAGGAAAGCCTGCCTCTTCCCCTGGTATAGGCGTTCACCTCCATCTGGTAGCCGTTTAGCGTGGCGGCCGGGGCCGTGCCCCGAAGAATGCTGCGTTCCCCGAAGGTCTCGGGATCCTCAAAACTGCCGCTCTTTTTCTGAATATCACTCATTGCCCGCCCCAGATTCTCCGTGGGCAGTTCCAGTGTGTAAGCATACCTGGGCTCCAACAGACGGGACTGTGCCTGCATCAGCCCCTGCCGCAGAGCCCGATAAGTGGCCTGCCGGAAATCACCGCCCTCCGTATGCTTCAGATGTGCCCTTCCGGCCACCAAAGTAATCCGCATATCCGTTATGACCGAATTGGTCAAAACTCCCTTGTGGGGCCTCTCCTCCAGATGAGACAACACCAGCCGCTGCCAGTTCCTGTCCAGTTCATCCGCGCCGCATTCTGTCCGCAAAACCAGTCCGCTGCCCGGCTCTCCCGGCTCCAGCAGCAGATGCACCTCCGCATAATGGCGCAGCGGCTCAAAATGCCCTATCCCCTCCACCGCCTTTGTAATGGTCTCCCGGTACACGATGCTCCCTTCCCCAAATGACACCTGCGTGCCAAAACGGCGGGCGATCAGTTCCCGCAGAATCTCTATCTGCACCTGACCCATGACCTGGGCGCGAATCTCCCCCTCCCCGGGGGATTTTCCCTCCTGCCACAGAATGTGCAGTTCCGGAATTTCCTCCTCCAACAGATACAAATTCTTCAGCATCTTATGGGCGTCACATCCCTCCGGCAGTTCCACCTGATAGCTGAGCACCGGCACCAGGCTGGGCTTGCCGCCGTCGGGCAAGGCCCCCAGCCCCTGCCCGCTGTAGGTCCGGCTCAGACCCGTGACGGCGCAGACCGTCCCCGCCGGGGCCTCCTCCGCCAACTGATAGCCGGCCCCGGAATATAACCTGATCTGGTCAATCTTCTCCCCGCCCAGCAGCCCCTTTACTTTCAGGCTCCCCCCGGTAACTTTCAGATTGGTCAGACGGTTGCCGCCGGCGTCCCTCTCGATCTTGTACACCCTGGCGGCCAATTCCGGCCCATAAGCAGGCCGGTAAGTATAACGGGCAATCCCCCGCAGCATCTCCTCCACTCCCTGCATCTTAAGCGCCGAGCCGAAAAAACAGGGAAAAATCTGCCGACGACGAATGGCTTCCCGAACCTGGACCAGGCTCAACAGCTCCTGTTCCAAATAGGTCTCCATCAGTTCCTCGCTGCACAGAGACAGCCGTTCCAGCCATTGCTCCCGGGGAAGTCCCTCAACATTCCTGATTCGTGACGGCTCCGGCAGGCTTTGACCCGGCGGGACAATCTCTCCGCCCACCCCATCCAGAAAACAGTCCGCCACAGTAAAATCCACGCAATTTTCATCCAGTCTCTCCCGCAGTTCCTGTAATACGGCCTGTGGATCCGTGCCCGGCTGGTCCATTTTATTGATAAACAGATAAGTGGGAACCTGATAGCGCCTGAGCAGTTTCCACAATGTCTCCACATGCCCCTGTACCCCATCCGCACCGCTGATCACCAGCACCGCCGCGTCCAGCACCTGCAGAACCCGCTCTGTCTCGGCGGAGAAATCCACATGTCCCGGGGTGTCCAGCAGGGTGATCTCCCTGGTTTGACCGTCACAGTCAACACTGATCCGGGCCTGTTTTGAAAAGATGGTGATACCCCTGGCCTTCTCCAGATCATGGGTATCCAGAAAGGCATCCCCGTGGTCTACCCGGCCCAGCCTGCGGATTCCTCCGGTCAGGTACAGTATCCCCTCCGCCAGCGTGGTCTTGCCCGCATCCACATGGGCCAGAATGCCCACCGTCAGCCTGGTATCTCCTCTATCCTCCATACCCATCGTATCCTCTCTCCCATCGCCTCTCCAGCTCCGCTGTTCCGCATTGCCCTGTCCTACGGACCAGAGCCACCCGGCGATCCCTGCATATTTTTTTCCATTGTACAGGAAAAAAACATTTATGTACAGTAAAAAGAGTGCTCCTTCCAGAAACAAAAAAATAAAACAGTCTCATTGCATGGACTGAAAGGAAGCATTATAATTCTGTCAGGAGGTGAACCCATATGGCAAATGAAGATCAAAAAGACTTTAACGCTATGCTGCAGGATTGCAAGGATATGCCGAAAACCCAAATCATTACAGACCAAAAAAGCATTGAGAAATACGGTGGCGACAAAATGTACTTCGCGCCTCCAATAGACTATGACAGGGTAATGAAGCAAGTCCCCCGGGGAAAGGTAATCACAATCGGAGAGATTCGGAACTATTTCGCCAGATTGGCCGGCGCGGATTTTACAGAGCCAATTACGGCAGGGATTTTTGTGTCGATTGCGGCATGGGCCAGTTACCAGCGGGCCGATTCCGATACACCTTATTGGAGAACGCTAAAAGCAAACGGGGAATTAAACGCGAAATATCCCGGCGGCATTGAAGCCCAGAAGGAAAAGCTGGAAGCCGAAGGACACACCATTGTCACAAAAGGCAGAACCAATCTGAGATATTTTGTAAAGGATTATGAGCAGACTCTGTTTGAACTCACTGCAGAAATCTAAAGGCTTTCTGCGGACGGAACAGTCCATGGGGCGGCAGGCTAGACCTCCTGCCCCATGGTTCCCCGCAGATATCTGCGCATCGCAACCACCCTGCCTCCCTGTCTGGAAGCCGCCATTTCCCGCAGGGCACGTTCCCTGGCCTGACGGCGGATCCGCAGGTGTACCGCCAGGGAAACGGTAAAGCTGATGATCAGAAACGCGTAGAAACTGATACCCCGGGAGACCAGCATGGCCGGCGTGACCATTCCGGTGCCAAATACAGCGGCAAACGCTGACACAAACCCGCCTTCCGCAGGCCCCACGGCGCCGGGCAGCGGCAGATTGCTGACCGCAAGAGTAAGCAGCGCCTGGAGTCCTGCTATCTGAATCCATTCATGCCCCTGGAGTCCAAAAGCCAGATACACCATCCAGGGGACTGAAAACAGCATCCCCAGCTGCACCACGCACAGGAACAGCACCTTCAGAGCCAGACCGGGATTGGCCTTTACACAGGCTGCTCCCCTGGCATATTCTTCCAACTGACGCTGCAATTTTTCCCGGGCCGAAGCGGGATTGCGGAGCAGGTGCAGATTTTCCAGCAGCCGCAAAACACCCCCGCAGATGCGCCGGGAAACCCCGGGCAAAAACATCACTACACCCATGCCCAAGGTGAGCAATACCATCATCCCTGCCCCATAGAGCAGCAGTACCCCCATACCGCCGCTGAATACTCCCGCTTTAGGGCAAAGCAGCCATACACCTCCGCCCCAGATCAGGGTCGCCACCTGATAGCATGCGGCGATCAGCATCATGTTCAGCGCCCCGTGGGCGGCGGGGATTTCATCCTGGCTCATACAATAGATCTGCGCCGGTTGTCCCCCCGTAGCAGAAGGCGTGATAGAACTCACGTAGAAACCCACAAAGGAATATCCCAGGCAGCGCCGATAGGGGACCCGGTGTCCCAGCCTCCCCAGAATCAGCCGGGTACACAGGGCCTCGCATCCCACATATCCCAGCATCAGACACAGGCCCCCTAAAAGAAAGAATGGTTTTACCTGTTTCAGACTCTCCCACAGCAGGGGAAAAGACTGTCCTTTGAACAATACCGCCCCGGTAACGGCCATCATGGCCGCCAGGAACAACACTCCCACAAACTTTTTCTTTCCCCGGATCATACGGCAATCCTCCCTTCCCCGGCAACAGCCTCCATCATTTGATCTAAAGTACCCGCCTGCAGCTGCCTTCTGAGACATTCCATGTGATATGCCGCGGCTGACAGCCGCGCTCTGTCCAGCAGAATCTCCTGTATCTCCCCTGCGCAGTTGTCCGAACCTGCCACCCAGCCGATGCCCTTCTCTTCCATCCATCGGGCATTGTTCCGCTCATTTTGCAGAGTGGGGGGCCAGGTGAGGATGGGAACCCTGGCAAAAATCGCCTCGAACAAAGTGATACCTCCGGGCTTGGAGACAATCAGATCTGCCTTGGCCATGTAGTCCCACACCTCCCCCACATAGCCCTCCACCTGTATGTTTTCCCATTTTCCCAACAGGCGCTTATAAAGTCTCCTGTTATGGCCGGTGATAATAATGGTGTGGGTGTGGGGAATCCGATTAAGGGCTTCATAAAAAGCAGGATCCTTGGGCAAAAGGCCCAGGCCTCCTCCCATAATCAGCAATTCCCGCTCTTTCCCCTCTCGATGACGGGACAAATGCCGGAATTCTTCTCGCACAGGTATACCGGTGACGCATACCAGGCTGGGATCCACCCCGCAGCTGACCAGGCTTCTGCGGACCTCTCCGCTGGGCACCAGGTAGCAATCTGTGTTGCAATTAATCCATTCCGGGTGGGTGCTGACATCCGTAACGCATGTTATCAATGGAAGATCCAGCGGATTCTGCTCCTCCCCCGCCTTTTCCTTGAGCCGGGAGACCAGCTGTGCACACAACGGATGGGTGGCAATCACCACATCCGGACGTTTCTGATCAAGCAATTCCGTCAGGCGGTCCAGAAATACTCCTTCAAAGGGTGGGTGAACATCCGGACGCCCCTTGCCCGTGGCTCTGTAATACATGTTAAAGATATGCCTTCCATGGGAAACCATCAGATTGAAAAACTTATATAGTAAGCCTGAAAGATTTGGCAGGGCATAGGCGGGAAAATCCATCACCTCCACAGTCATGCCCGAATGACCGGCCAGCAGCTGCTGCCGGAGAGACTGGGCGGCACTCCAATGCCCCATACCAAATTTTCCTGCCAGAATCAAGATATTCATTTCGTATTCTCCTTCCGAATAATAAGATAACAGTCCTTTCTAAAATCCGACTGAAGGAAAAACGAAAGAATTTATAAAGAAATCTAGAATCCTAAATCCTCCCCCACAAGAATCACCAGAATCCTCCCTGCATGTCTCGAAAAGCGGGTGGTCAGGAACTGGCAGCAGATTGTATCCGGGGATTTGCAGTCTGCGCAGACCCCTGTTGCCTTACAGGGGGTATGAATGGGAAAACGCTGGGTATTGCAGGTGGCAGCCTCGTTTCTGGCCCGGCTGACCGCCGCGTCCACATCCCCGCAGACCTTGTTCATTCCGATGATCATAAGCACATGTTTGGGTCCGTAAGCAATGGCGGAAACCCGGTTGGAATTGCCGTCAATATTCACCAGGATACCGTCCTGTGTCACCGCATTACTGCTGGTCAGAAAGAAATCCGCGTCATAGGCTGCCAGTTCCACCCTGCGTTTCTCTTCTGGGGTACAGGCCGCTTCCCTGTTATATACCTGGTAGTCCCCCTGAAGTATGGCCTGTTTCAGGCCGATCTCCTGAATGCTGGCGGAACCGCCCCAACTGACGCTGCTTCCCGCGGGAATCAGTTCCAGCGCCTTTTGCAGAGCCTCCTCTCTGGTGGAGGCATAATATCCCTGCATATTACGGCTCTCCAACCCTTTGATCACTGTGGCAGCAAGGAGTTCGTTTCTCTTCCTTCTGTTTTCGTCCATCATACTTCTCCTCTCCTATTACTTTCTTAATTCCCCTCTTATTTCTCTCCCATTTCTCACTTACTTCTTTACCTATTTCTTCTTATGCTTCCACTTTTTTATCCTATATTCTTATTCTATTCCACATCCTTATTCCAGATGCCCCTATGGTTTTTGCATATCCTCTGTCTGCAGGCAAGCCCCTTCCAGTCCCTCCAGACTACTGTCTGAAGGATTGTGACAGCTTCTTCTGCCAGTGCCTGTCATTTTTATCCATAGACCCCATATGCCGCCATAAAACTGGTATTTTCAGTCTATTTTGGGTGTCATATCCTGTGTTTTATCGCCTGTCAGATTTGATTTGTGACACACGTATCACAAATCAATCCTTCTATTGGGATGCCGGGGCATCCCCTGTTGACTGCCCCAGTATCTCTGTAATTTTCTGAATTAACTCATCTTCCTTCAGACGAAATTTGATCTCCACGCGCCGGGAAGCTGCCATGTCAATCTCCCCTGTTCCGGCTTCATAGATGGGGCTGCTGTAAGAACGACCGTTAATAGTCAGCATGGATTGCAGCTGCTGAACCTTGGCCTCACTGAGTCCATTCCTGGAATCCAGAATATATCTGGCTACAGAACTCGCACGCTCCGAGGACAACTCCATATTGTGCTGATAACTGCCATCCGTGTCCGTATGCCCCTCAATAATGATTTCCGCTATATAATCCCGGAACTGATCCTGCAGTAACACGTCCAGGTACATGGGAATAATCTCCGTCAAAGTAGCTTTACTGGCATCGGTCAGATTGGCGCTTCCATATTTGAACAACACATCCGAGGAAAAACTGATGGAGCCGTTCTGAGCGTCCACCTTCATACTGGAATTGTTGAATCTGGATTGCAGCTGCCCGATAATATCTGTTCTCACTCCCACGATGTCCTGCAGCTGGCTCCGGGTGGACTCCAACTCCCCTTTGGCCTGGTCAATCTCCAGATAGGCTGCGGCCAGCTGTTCCTTTGTCAGGGCCGCCGCATCATAGGCCTGCTGAAGTTTGAGCAGGGAATCCTCCAGATCATGTTTGGACGCTTCGATCTCGCTGCGGTAATTGTCCAGATCAATCTTGGCCACTTCCAGTTCCTCCGTAGCCACTTCCAGCTTTTGTTTGGCCGCGTTCAGTTCAATCTGGGTCTGTTCCAGATCCGTTGTTTTCTGTTTATAAATCGCCAGAGTGATGGCGATGATTAAAATAAAGATCAGCAGCAGGGCCGCCATCATATCCGAGTAGGACTGCCAGTAACTGGGCTCCTCAAATGCCGTTCTCTTCCGATATTTCCTTCCCAAGTCTCCGTTCACATCCTTTCTTATTACAGTTCCGCATATCCCCTTCAATCACACCATTCCCTTGATGCACACAGGGCCGCTTCAGCGTCCCCATGTGCATCAGTGCGATTTACGGGCATATGCTGTTTTTCAGTTCCGCATATCCCCTCACATTCCATGGGTTTCCGCATAGGTGTATAACTGGTTGCTGATTTCCTCGTTAATGGTGTTGCAGGTAGCGTCAATGCGCTGAGCCTGTTCCCTGAGCTGTCCGGCCATGGCTTCCTGTCTGCCCATCGTCTCCTCCAGGGCTTTTTGCAAAGTACGATTGGCTTCCAGAAGCGCCTGGGTGGTCTCGGCCATATTGCGGTAATTGTCAGCGCAGGCGTCCTGAGCACCGCAGGCTTTCTGCAGAACCGATCCCAGCTTTTCAAAATCCGCTCCCAAAGCCTGTTCCATTCTGGCGGTAAAACGCTGTGCCATCTTGTCCAGGCTCTCAGCCTGGTCTCTGGCCTCTCCCTTCAGGAGTTCCGTCAACTGCTTCATGGAGTTGGCCATATTGGCCTGATACACCAGCATGGCCTTGGTGTTATCATCCGTATTGTTCACCATGGGCTCCACACATTCCCGGAAAGCGGCCAGGAATTCCTGCAGCTTGTCATAAGCGTCCGCCATCAGGCTGCGATGGGCGAACTGAAACACCAGAGAAAACAGGATACCGTACACGGAAGTATGGAAAGCCACCTTCATGCCGTCCAGCAGCGGCCCTACATTGTCCGATATGGTATAGATATCATTGCCGTTGAAGGAACCCAATCCGATGGACAAACCGATAAAAGTACCAAGAATCCCCAGGCCCGTCATGGTGCCGGAGATTGCTGAATTGTAATAATTCATACCCACCTGATTCAGCAGGTCCTCATTGAGGTAATCCTCTATCTCACAACGCCCCATGAGCCCATGTTTCGTCTGGAAACTATTCATCTTCTTCTGGTAGCGGTAAAAGGCTTCGTCCAGCACATCGTCTTCAAACACCTTGCTTTTGGCGCGGTAGGTCTCCCAGAGTTTGTGATCTCCGTCATCATATGCCTTGTATATCCTGTCAGACTCATTCAGCAGCTTGTCCGTCAGACGATTCAGCCTGAAGAAGCTGGAGAAGGAGATCAGGAACAGAACGCCGATCAGCAACAGGAACACCAGGTTGATCACCAGATTGCTGACAGATGACACCTGCCCTGTGAACACTCCGTTTACCACCAGTACAAAACCCACCACAAACAGGTAAACCGGCAAAAGCAGAAAATACATTCTATTTTTCATTGTGTTTCCTCCATTCTATGTTTTTCTTAGCATTTCCTTTTTAGGTGCATTTTAGCATATTCCATTTCCTGCCACAAGTAATAAACCGAAATCTTAAAGAAAATTTAGAAATTGTTCATACAGTTTAATTAAAAAAAGCCTGTATGTAACATTTCTGTCACACACAGGCTCTTTATAACCGTCACACGGCCAAATCCACATTGTTGCCTTTAAACGCCTCCGCCTGTAAAGACTTGGCGTTCTTCTCATACGGGTTTTCCTCATTGTACTTGATCTTGGTGCTGGTGGTTCCTCCCGCCACATAGCTGCGCCCGCATTCCGAGCATACGCCCATCTTAAGCTGTACGCTGGCCTGCAATACCTTGCCGTCATTGAGCGATGCCTTTTTATAGGCATTGGAGACATGTTCCTGTTCATGGGCCATCACCGCCGAACCTGCTGCCTGGGGGGAGAGATGCGTAGCGGATTTGAAACTTACCATCTCATCGGAACCGTCTTTATATTTTCGGGATTTACAGGTCTGGCACTCCGCCTTGCCTACCCTCTTGGCCGCCCGGCTGTCCTGGACACCCTCTGTTCCATTGACCGCTCCGGCCGCACTCACGGGCAGCATGCGCTTTACCCCGTCGGCGCCTGCCGCACCGCTGACAGAAGCATTCATACCATAGCCCATACTGTAAGGCATATTGCCAATTCCCATTACGCTAAGTCCCATCAGACTCCACTTCCTTTCCAACCAAAATATTCCTACATTCAGTATAGGCATATTTGTCTGGATTGTCAACCGGAACTCTTGACATCTTCGTCTATTATACATTTTTACAGGTACTCCCGCAGGTCCTTGATCAGCGATTCCTCTGCCCGGATAATTTTTTCCGTCAGTTTCTTGCTGTCCTGGTCGGCTGCCTGGTACTGGTGCAGATACTTATACAGGAACTTCACTCCCATATTGCAGCCGTCCGTCACCAGATCCGCAACCACCCGGTCGGAATCCTCGCCCCCCAGCTTCATATTCGTTTTCATCCAGGACATCATCTTGGCCATGGTTCCCGGCTCCTTGCCATCATCCTGGCATTTCATCAGATACTGATGGGTCTCGCTTCCCAATTCACAGTGGGTCTCCTTGCTCTTCACCAGCAGGTTCCTCAAACTCTCATTCTTCACATGATCCATCACATCATCAAGAGAGCTGATTCCCATTTTAACTCCCGCATTACACTCCCGCAGCAGCTTGATTGTATCGTCCTCCATAGATTTGCGTACTCCTTTGCCGTCTTTACCTTATTTGTGCCTGAAAAACCAAATCTCTCAATGGGTAGTGTGCGGCAAAAAAGGATATTTATACGTAAATGACTACCATTTATTCCGATTTGTGAAAAGTGATTCCCTCCATTTCCCGCAGAACTTTCTCTGGGATATTTCCCTGTAAATACGCCCTGTTCAAAGTTTCTTCCGCATATGCCAGATAAGTGCCCTGTGTGATTTCCACCAGTACTCTTGTGAAAAAGCGTTCCTAACTGCCATAGATTTCACTTGCCGCATAATCCGCAGTATTTTCCAGCATATGCGCTAAATCTTTATCCTTGAAAATATCGGAACTCAGCAGCAACCACTCAAAAGATTCCGGTAAGTACAAATGGATGCCGGAACCCTTTCCGGCCAAAGCCATCACCTTTTCCATTTCACATCCGCAATTATCTCCCTGGACAGGGGCTGGGTGATCCAGTTCTCCTCATATACGTTTTTAAAATATATCGCCGTGTTGTATACCGCCTCCGGCATATCCCCATAGAAAATATGAAGCATTTCGACTCTCCCCTGTTCATAATAAAACAGTTCATAATAAACGCATCTTTATATGCATATCACTGATTAAAAATATAGACATACTACGTCTACCACAATCAGAACAGATTTGTCAGTACTAATATTAAAAATGGAGTACCCGCTTTTGACCGCTGTTTACGACCCGGTGATGGTTCCCCCGTTGGGATGCAGCACCTGTCCCGTCATATAGCTGGAATCATCCGACGCCAGGAACACATAGCAGGGAGACACTTCACAGGGCTGTCCGGCTCTGTCCATGGGCACATGAGAGGTCCCTCTTCCAAATGTGGCAACCTCCTCAGCCGAATAGGAAGCCGGAATCAAAGGAGTCCATATAGGGCCGGGAGCCACACCGTTCACCCGGATTCCCTTCTCCACCAGAGACAGGGAAAGGGAACGGGTCAACGCCACAATCGCACCTTTTGTAGCACTGTAATCAATCAGATCCTTATTACCCTGATAGGCGGTCACGGAGGTGGTATTGATAATGCTGCCGCCCGCTTTCATATAGGGAAGAGCATGCTGTATCAGATAGAAAAAAGAGAACACATTGTTCCGAAACGTAAACTCCAGTTGCTCATGAGAAATGTCCAGAATACTGCGCTGTACAAACTGCACCGCATGATTGTTCACCAGAATATCCAGCCCGCCAAAGCACTGAACCGTCTTTTCCACACAGTACCCGGCAAATTCGGGTTCTTTCAAATCCCCCCGGAGAAGCAGAGGCTGGCCTCCAAGCTGGCGGATCCTTTCTGCGGTATCCTTTGCGTCCCTCTCTTCATTATAGTATACGATGGCAACGGAGGCTCCTTCCCTGACAAAGTCATAAGCCACCGCCCGGCCTATGCCGCTGTCTCCTCCTGTGATCAGCGCCGCCTTACCCTCCAGTCTGCGGCCCGTTCTGCCACATTCGGACAACGGTACCGGCTCCATAAGGTATTCCAGCCCGGGCTGCCGGTCCTGATGCTGCGGCGGAAATGCTTGATTCCCTTTTCTGTATTGATCCATTTTTAATGATCCTGTTTTGTTTTCTATACTATATGCCCCGGCTCTTTGCTCCTGTGAGATAAAGAAGTAAAAGAAATGTAAAAAATTTTGCCATTCCCTATCCGGCTGGCTGCCGGACAGGTCGAACTTTAGGTGTCGGGCAACTCGACCTTGCAGATAAAAGAGTAATTGATAAAAATCATAAATACCTTTCCGTTTCCAAAATAAAATCTATCCTGTGAGTTTTCTCCAAATATAAATTTTACGCTACAGCTATTATCATCATAACTGCACCCGGTAAGTTTGCCAGTGCGTGCATAATAATGCTTGAATAAATATTTCTATTGTGCTTTATATAAAAAGTTGTCAAACCAATTGAGAGTGGAAGATAATAGAAAAATTCCCTCATTTCATATAGATGAATGCAGTCAAATGCAATTATGGATATTATAGTCATAATTGTTATCGCCACTTTATTGCTTTTATCAGCCCACCCGATTATTGATTCCCTAAAAGTGAGCTCTTCTATGAATGGAGTAAATATGGACATCATGATACAAGTTAAGATTGGAGGTATTGTATCCACCATTGTTTCAACCGTTTCTGTATTTTGTGTTTTAAAACTCCCATTAACAATGTATTGAAACAGTAATGACAATATTCCAGAAACAGCGAGCCAAATCAATAACACAATAAAAAAAGTCCGCCAACTCTTTATTTCTCTTTTAAATTGATTCCATTTGATTAACAAGTCTTTATTCCAAATTGCAATGACGAATACAATCAAAACGGCATAGACTGTAAACGAAGCCCACGACCTATTCATTCCAGCCCCTACCAGCACTTCCCAGAAGCCAAAATTGATTAAGAAGAAAAAAACGACATTGGTAACAGGTTTTAAAACTGTTTTCATAATAGGCACTATCTCCTTTTCGCATATACTCGGCTAGTCTAAATTTCGGTTTGTCGTTGCTATATTATATGTCTATTACAGTAAAATTGAAAGAGGCTAGTCCTCCATTGTCCGGGCAAAGAAAAACAGGGTTACAGGAAGAAAGATCACGACCCGCTGGACTTATAATGCCTCACCCCATACCGCCACAGTCCATAACAGGGCAGCAGAAACAGCACCGCTGCCAGAGGCAGAAAGATGTATATGGGGTTGGCGGTCCTTCCCAGAATATATTGCAGGGGATAATATTGGATCAGGGCATAGGGCACAAGCACCGTGGCAAACTGCAATACCCGCTTGCCGTACACGTCCAGCGGGTACTTGCCATATTCCCTCGCCCCATCCGTCAAAACATTCATAAATTCCAAGCCCTCCAGCGTGAAAAAGCAGAGCGCCGCATAGATGAGAAACAGCCCGGAAAACACTGCCGTACCGCCGACCAGCATAAACAGAAACGTACACACCCTGCCCACAGTCCAGTGAATCTCCGCCGTGCAGAACGCATAAACCAGCATGACCACAGCCTGGGACATCCTGCCCAGCCGGGTCAGTTCAAATCTGCTGCCCAGCACCTGCAGAATCTCTCCCTGGGGCCGCACCAATACCCGGTCAAACTCGCCGCTTCTGACCAGGCCCGAAAATGTGTCAAATCCTCTGGCCCACATCTCCGCCAGCGAAAATTCCATCAGTACTATAGCATAACAGAGCAGCACTTCGCTGTAACTGTATCCTCTGACCTGATGAAACCTGCGGAACATAAAATAGATTCCCAGAAACACGCTGAAGGATACCAGGAACTGTCCCAGGGAATTCAGCAGGAAGGAGGCTTTGTACTGCATCATCCCCCGTACCACGATAGATACATAATGTCTGTATAGACAAATTTTTCTTCTCATACTACCCTCCCTGCACTGTCACTCTTCTTTCCGCTCTCCTGCAAAGATTCCATCCCACTCCCGTCAACACCGCCAGCCAGAACACCTGCAGACAGACCGCCCGCAGCATTTCCTGTCCCGTCATACTGCCGCTGTAGACACGCAGCGGCACATTCTGCATGGCTGCAAAGGGCAGCAGTTCCAGAACATATTGTACTTTTTCGGGAAAAAAGGGCAGCGGAATCACAGCCCCGGCAAAAAATTCCACCGCCGACACGCAGAAAATCCGAACCCCCTCCGGGGAAAGGGTATAGAAAGTAGTAATATATACCAACATGGTAAAGGCCACCATAACCAGCAGCCCCAGCAGCAGCGTCAACAGAAAAAGAATTCCATGGGCCGGGCTGGCCGGCAGCCCCAGGCCATAGGGCGCCGGCAGCAGAGAGGCCACCGCCAGAATCGGAACACAACGCAGCAATGCCCTGGAGACCCGGTTGGCCGCAGAACGGGCAAACCACATCTGGTAGATGCCCACCGGCCGGCAGAGTTCATAGGCAATATTGCCGTTTCGAATCACATCAAAGATTTCCCCCTCCATGCCCCAGGCCGCGAACATGGCCAAAAATGCCTGCTGCAGCCAGACATAAGTCACCACTGCCTCAAAAGGCATGGGAAAAGCCGCCGCATCCGCCTCGTAAAATGCCCGGAATGCCAAAATTTCCATGGCGCCCCAGAAAAACTGGGTCACAATCCCCGCCGCTGCCGCTGTACGGTACTGCAGTCCCATAATAAACCGCAGCCGAAAGAACGAAAGATACTTTTTCATCTCAACTCCTAACTGCCCGCTTCCGCAGACATTCAAATCCATATGAAACTATCCCTCTTCAAACCTCTGCTTTATATGTCATAACTGCGATACAGTTCCGCCAGCTCCTGGTCAATGCTCTCCCCGCCGCGCCGAATCTCCTCCAGCGTACCGTCCATCAGAATCTGCCCCTTACCGATCAGAATGATCCGCCTGGTCAGCGCCTCAATATCCTGCATATCATGGGTGGTCAGGATCACCGTGGTTCCATGGATCTCATTCTGCTTTCTGATAAAGTCCCGCACTGCCAGCTTGGACACGGCATCCAGACCGATGGTGGGCTCGTCCAGAAACAAAACCCGGGGACTGTGGAGCAGGGAACCCGCTATCTCACAACGCATACGCTGCCCCAGAGACAACTGCCTGGCCGGGGTGCGCAGCAGTTCCCCCAGATTCAATAACTCCGTCAATTCATCGAGATTGGACCGATAGACCTGGTCCGGGATGGTATAGATCTCTTTTAATAACTCATAGGAATCTATGACCGGAACATCCCACCACAACTGCGTGCGCTGGCCGAACACCACGCCGATCCGGCGCACATGTTCGATGCGGTTTTTCCAGGGCACTCTGCCGTCTATCAGGCAGCTGCCGCTGTCGGGCGTCAATATTCCGCTTAGAATTTTGATGGTAGAACTCTTCCCCGCTCCGTTGGGACCGATATAGCCCACCATCTCCCCGTCAGAGATGGTAAAACTCACATTTTTAAGCGCGTGGATTTCTTCGTACTCTCTGTGGAACAGGGCCTTCACGGCTTCCTGAAAGCCTCCGTTCCTCTTTGCAATCCTGTATGACTTACATACATTGTCCATCATAATCATCGTTGCTTCCTCCTGGTAGTTATGCATGCACATCTTTCCAAGTAGTTCTGTTCCCGCCTGGGCGCCTCTCCCAGCCCTGTGTTCCGGGCTTTCCATCCGCTCTCCGGCGGCTTACATCATTCAGAAAAAGAGACTGCGTTCTCAATCGCCTTGCAGGTCTCGCCGATCAGTTCTTCCGTATGGGCATCAGAGATAAACATGGCCTCAAACTGAGAGGGAGCCACGTATATTCCCCTGGAGAGCATTCGGTTGAAATAGCCCGCAAACGCCTCCCTGTCACAGCCACAGGCATCCTCATATTTTTCCACGGCGGCGCTTTCTCCCTTCTCCCAGCCGGGCGCAAAAAACGGAGAGAGAAGCGAGCCTGCGCGGTTTACCGTAAGCCCCCTGCTTCGGAAAGCGCTCTCCAATCTTCGGGCCCTGGCCTCCAGGCGGTCATAAATCCCCCCATCCTCCATGAGAATCCTCAGCGTCTCCAGCCCTGCTGCCACAGCCACCGGATTCCCGGACAGTGTCCCCGCCTGGTATACGGCTCCCAGAGGGGCCACACAGGACATGATATCCCGTCTGCCTCCATAAGCCGCCAGGGGCATACCGCCGCCCACAATCTTCCCGAAGGTGTGCAGATCGGCATGGACTCCCATATACTGCGTGGCTCCGCCCAGAGCCAGACGGAAACCCGTGATCACTTCATCAAAAATCAGCAGCGCGCCCTGTTCCGAAGCGATCTTTCTCAGAAACTCCAGAAAACCCTTTTTCGGCGGCACGACTCCCATGTTCGCAGCTACCGGTTCCACCACGATGGCCGCCACCTGTCCCCTGTTTTCTTCCATGAGCCTGCGGACAGACTCTGTGTCGTTATATACTGCCGTCAACGTGCAGGCTGCATAGCCCGCCGGTATGCCGGCGCTGTCCGGCACCGACTGGGTCATCAGCCCGGAGCCGGCCTTCACCAGAAGTCCATCGGAATGTCCGTGGTAATTCCCGGCAAATTTGAGAATCTTCTCTCTGCCGGTGAATCCTCTGGCTACCCGCACGGCGCTCATCACCGCCTCCGTCCCGGAACTTACCAGACGCACCATCTCCAGATCCGGCACGCAGGCAGCAATCCGCTCCGCCAGTTCCACCTCCCCTGGTACGGGGGTTCCGAAGGTAAGCCCCAGGGCGCACACTTTCTGGACTGCCTCTATCACCTTCGGATGAGCATGCCCCAGAATTCCCGGCCCCCAGGAACAGACATAATCCAGATATCGGTTCCCGTCCACATCATACAGCCAGGGCCCCTCTGCCCGGGCCGCGAAAAATGGCTGCCTGCCCACTGCCTGAAAAGCCCGGACCGGGGAGTTTACCCCGCCCGGCATGAGCCTCACAGCCCTTTCATATAGTGCCTCCGATTGTTTCTCCTGCTTTTTTGGTTCCTGCAACATCTTCCTGTCTCTCCCTGCCCCGTCTCTGACCTGCCATATCCGCCTATTTCGTTTGCAATGCCACGCCTGTCAGGAATCGGGATTCTCCTCCTCCCGGCACCATCCCGCCGCATCCAGGGCATGATAGCTTATAATAATCTTTGCCCCCGCCCGCTTCATGGCCGTCAGGTTCTCCATCACAATCCGCCGCTCATCAATCCATCCGTTTGCCACCGCCGCTTTTACCATGGCGTATTCACCGCTCACATTGTATACAGCCATGGGCATATCATATCGAAGAACCGCTTCTTTCAAAACATCCAGATAGGCCAGAGCAGGCTTCACCATCACAAGATCCGCCCCCTCCTCCTGATCGGCCCGGATCTCCCGAAGCGCCTCTTTCCCATTGGCCGGATCCATCTGGTAGCTTTTACGGTCTCCAAACCCCGGTGCGGAATGGGCAGCATCTCTGAACGGACCATAGTAAGCAGAGGCGAACTTGGCGCTGTAAGCCATAATGGGGGTCTGGATATAGCCCGCCTCATCCAGGGCTTTCCGTATGGCCCCCACCCGCCCGTCCATCATATCGGAGGGCGCAATCATATCCGCCCCGGCCTCCGCCAGGCTTACCGCCATCTTCGCCAGAAGAGGCAGGGTCTCATCGTTTAATATTTCCTCGCCGCACACCATTCCACAATGTCCATGGGAAGTGTACTCACACAGACACACATCCGCTATTACATAGATTTCCGGGTACTTCTCCCGGATAAAGCCCACCGCGCGCTGAGTGATTCCGTCCTGCGCATACGCCTGACTGCCCTGGGGATCCTTGTGGGCCGGGATCCCAAAGAGCAGAATCCCTCCGATACCGGCTTCCTTCACCTGTTCCAGTATCCCGGGCAGCCTGTCGATGGAATATTGGAACACGCCGGGCATGGATTCCACCGGGTTCTCAATCCCCTCCCCCTCTATCACAAACAGGGGATAGACAAAGTCCCCGGGATGCAGCCTGGTCTCCCGGACCAGGCTGCGAATCCGCCCGTCCCTTCTCAGCCTTCTGAAACGAACCATTTTGTTTTCCTCCATTTTAATTCCCGCCTGCCCGCAGCATCGCATCCCCGCACAGACAAGACACAATTCCCTCTATACTGGATTCCCCGGCGGTCAGGAAGGGATCGTTTGTATATTTTGCCAATTCTTTTCCGCACATTTCCCCAATACAGAGATAGCGGGGGGAATTCCTTCTGCCGCTCTGCACCATGCCTTCGGTCTTTTCTGTCTGCACTTTCACCGCCTCTTCGACTGCCTGCGTTTCCGCTGCCCCCTCGAAATAGGCCCGCACTCCCATGGCCGAGCCAAAGACAATATAGTCCGGTTCTCTCCCCAGCGCTGCGGCGCGCTTTCCTTTATGGACGCCCAATTCATAGAGCGGCACCTCCAAAAACGGGATTCCTTTCTGCCGAAACACCCGGGGAAGGGCGTCACTCCCCTCCCGGGCCCTTAGAAAGACAGCGGGGCCGTATGCCTGCGGCCTTGCCTCCTTAGAAAATCGGCCTTCCGCCTGCTTCTCTATCAATATCTTTTCACTGAGGCCTTCCGCCAGATGCACGGCATCATATTCCTTCGGCATATAATCCGGGAACACTCCTGCTTCCTCAAAGACCTTTCCCGTTCCCGGCCCGATCACGGCAATGTGCTTATCCCGGAGGCTGCGCAGATCCCTCCTCTCCCGCTGCATCTGATCCAGAAAAATCCGCACCCCGTTGGGACTGGTGAACACAAGCCAGGAAGCATCCACCAAATCCGGCAGCGGTTTCCCCATGGGACACACTTCCATAAAACCCATGTCCCACACGCCGGCGCCCCGCCGCCTCAATACCCCGGAAAGCCTTTCCACAAAACCGGGGGTTCCCGTAACTCCTACGGTGACGCCGGCCAGAGGCAGGTCCGCTTCCGAAGACAGTTCCAGCTTCGCCACAGCCCCCACCACAATCACCGCCGGAGAAGTATAACCCTGAGCCGCCGCTTCCCCCGGCATCTTAGAAAGTATGGTCCGCAGGCATCTCTGATTTCCGGTGGTCCCCTCCATAATCACAGCGCAGGGCGTATCCGAAGGTTTCCCGGCACCTATCAATCCTTCCGCAATCTCTTTCAGAAAATGCATGCCCATCAGGATCACCAGGGTGCCTGACAGCCTGGCCAGGATTTCAAATTCCAGTTTCAGCCGGGGCTGCCCGTCCTCCCCGGCCGCCGTGCCTGTCACCACTGTGACACTTCCGGCCAGCCCCCTGTGGGTGACGGGAATCCCCGCCGCGGCAGGGACTGCAATGGCAGAGGATATCCCGGGTATCTCCTCACAGAGGATTCCGGCCTCCAGCAACGCCAGAAACTCCTCCCCGCCCCTTCCGAACACATAGGGGTCTCCGCCTTTCAGGCGCACCACCAGTTTACCCTCCCTGGCTTTTTGAATTAGCAGTTCGTTGATCTCATTCTGCCTCATGGCATGAGCGCCAAACCGCTTACCCACATAGAGTTTCTCACAGTCCGGCTTTGTCCACTGCAGCATTTCCTCAGAGACCAGGCTGTCATAAATGACAGACTCACAGACAGCAAGAAGTTCTCTGGCCTTCACCGTAAGAAGTTTCGGATCCCCGCAGCCTGCCCCTACCAGATATACTTTTCCCGTTTTCAAATCATTCCCCATCCCAAGCGCTCTCCTGCATTTTGGGCCTGTCATCACGGCTTTACTCTCCTGGCTGCTTCCCGCGCCGTCTGCAGACCTGCCTCCAGTTCGGCTCTGCAGCTGCAGGTACATCTCTTTTCCGCATACATCACATCCAGCGTCAGGTTCTCCCCTTCTCTCCTGCACCAGGCTGCGGCCGCCGTACTGCATATCTCTTTGCCGGATTCACCGCCGTCCGACGCAAGATACGACAGCAGTTCTCGTTCCGTCAGAAAACATAGTTCCGTATCCGAATCGGTAAACTGCCTGCACATAGCCGCCAACGGAGAATTCCCCCGGGCCTCCACGGCAATAATCCCCTGGCAGGCGGCAGGCAGGAATGCCCCGGGATGCAGGGGATAAAAATCAAATCGCTCCTCCCATTCCTGGCCTCCCCCCAGTCGGTCCAGGCCTGCCTTCGCCAGAATGATACCATCATAACCGCCTTCTTCCAGCTTTCGCAGACGGCTGTCCACATTGCCCCGGATGTTCTCGCAGACAACAGAATCCCAGAGCCGGACAGCCTGGGTCTGCCGCCTTATGCTGCCGGTTCCGATTATAAACGGGGCATTCTCCTGCTTCCCGCCGCTTCGGCCCCCAACAGATGTCCCTGCACCGCCGGGATCCTGAAGGAAAAAAGGGAGCCCGGCCCCTTTGGGCACCACCAGCACATCCCGCACATCTCCCCGGGGCAGAACTGCCGCAATGACCAGCCCCTCCGCCAGGGACATGGGCAGATCCTTGGCGGAATGTACCGCCAGGTCGATCCGGTCCTCCAATAGGGCCTGTTCAAATTCAGAGACAAAGATACCCTTTCCCCCGATCCGGTTCATGGGTCTGTCCAATATATTATCCCCTTTTGTGTGAAGAATTACGATCTCTGTCCTGATCTGATGAAACGCATGAAGCAATGCTTCCTGTACCAATCCGGCCTGCCGCAGGGCCAGACGGCTCCCTCTTGTCCCGATTCTGATTATGTCCATGGCCTTCTCCTACTTCAGAAACAGCGCCTGCAATTCTTCCGCCGTCACTTTTTCCCCGTCCCCCCTGCAATCTCTTTCCACGCAGTAGACAAACATTTTTTCGAAAAGTTCCCTGCGGTGTGATTCCTCATTTATCCGTTCCAGCACCCAGGGCCTGATCTGCCCCATTAACTCAATGATGCCGCCTATATTCTCAGGCAGCGTCCCGGCCACCTGCCTCCTTATCCAGGATGCGGCCGCCGGACTTTTACCCTCCGTGGAGATGCCCACGGTAAGCGGCCCCTCTTTTACCAATGCAGGAAAGAAGAAAGTACAATTCTCCCTGTCGTCCACCGCATTGACAGGAATCTTCCTCTCTCTGCAGTAAGCAGACACCCGGGCGTTGATCTCCCTGTCATCCGTGGCGGCAATCACAAAATCCGCTCCCTCCAGATCTTCCGGCTGAAACGCTTTCTGCCTGATTTCTATCCGTTCTGTCAGTTCCCATATACCGCTTTCTAACGCAGGCGCAACCACCGTAAGTCTGGGACCAAACGCCAGAAGTTTTTCCGCCTTCCTGGCCGCAACCTTTCCGCCCCCTATGACTACGCCCGCTTTTCCGTCCAGTTCTACAAAAAAAGGAAAATATCCCATCGCAAGGCTCCTTTTGCCCGTTCGTTTGGTTCCTTCACTTTCCCGGCCCCTGCTCCAGAACCCGCAATACCGCTTCAAAAGAAGCGCTGTCCAGTTCATCCCGAAGTAAATAAATCAGCTTTTCTGCCGGGATACCCACATATCTTTCCCTCCACCGGACATTTTTTTCCGTAAAATTATGAAATAGAAGCACTTTACAGACCCTGTCCAGATCTTCCTCCAGAATCTCCCGGGCATCGGACAGGGCCTGCCGCTTACGCCGGTTGTTCTCCTGAGCAAGTCTTTTGATATCATCCAGGGCAATAAGTCTGCAATGTTCCATTTTTCCAACCGCTCCGTCTATATCCGGCGGCATGGCAATATCCAAAAACAGCCTGTCCTTGACTGTTTTCATGGATTCCGCAGCCCGCCCTGCCGTCACCGTATAGTGAGGGCCGGCAGTAGCAGAAACGATGACGTCCGCCTCGTCCAAGCAGGCATATCTGTCCTGATAGCTCACATTTACCACCCGGGGAGCAACGCACTGTGCCATTCCCCGGTGAGAGCGGGTGGTGGCAAGAACCCGTATATTCTCTTTGGAAAGAAGGTCTTTTAAGAGGATGCCGCCCATCCGCCCGGTACTTCCCATCAGCAGAACACTGCTCACAGACTCTTTTCTCGCCGCAAGAAAGCGAAATATCTCATTCGCCGCCAGCGTTGCCACAGAGACGGAAGTCCTGGAAAGCATGGTCTCCGTTTTTACCCGCTTGGCGCAGGCCAGCGCCGCCTGAAAGACCGTGTTCAGTTCATAGCCTGTAAATCCCGCACCTTGTGATCTGATATAGGCATCCCGCACCTGTCCCAGGATTTCGTCCTCACCGATCACCATGGATTCCATTCCGCATGTCACCTGAAATAGATGGCAAATGGCATTCCGGCCCTGATACCGCCTGGCCAGGCGGCGAATCCACTCCACGCTTTCCCCTGCCGTTTCCGCCAGCATCTCCTCCAATCTTCCCAAGACAGTACCCTGCAGGGCCCTGTCCCCCGCCTGCACATACAGTTCCGTGCGATTGCAGGTGGAAAGGAGGACACATTGCCCCGCCTTCAATCCCGTATGTATTTTTTTCAACAGTCCCTCTGCCGCCTCTTCGGTGATAAAACACTTCTGCCTCTCTGCGGACCGGGCTGTCTTATGGCTGATACTGATACACTCCATATTTATATGTTTTCCTTTTCCGTCTGCAAGGCGGCGGAGGGAGACGATGCGGCAGCATCGTTGACCGGCAGCAACGCAGCAGATGAAGATTCAGACAAATCATTCGGCGAAATGTAAACGGGGCGGTGCACTAGCAGGTCGCCCCGCCCTTTAAATGCAGGCTGGCCCCGATAATTTCGTCCTTCCTGGTCAAAATCTCGTCAGACATAAGCTGTGCCTGTACGTTCTCAAACCCGATTCTGGCAATGGTATCCGCAAACCGCTCCCCCGTCTGGCCCTGCTCCCGGAACAGGAGAATGGATTTCTCCAGAACGGAAAGCACTTCCTCCTCGCTCAAAAATACCTTATCCAGCTTCTGTCCCTGAGCAACCCTTTTTCCCCAGCGCCCGCCGATATAGACGCGGTATCCATAGGTACTCTCCTCCGCGGCCCTGAAGGGACATTTGCCCACGCAGCGCCCACAGTTATTGCACTTGTCAGGATCGATCACCAGCTTTCCGTCCGTCACCCGGGACGCCCCCACAGGACAGGCCGTCGACACCTGGCATTTTCCGCAGCCCCGGCATTTTTCCAGATCCACTATGGGAACCCGCTGTCCCACAATGCCGAAGTCGTTCAGATCCGGCTTCACACAGTTGTTCGGGCAGCCTCCCACCGCGATTTTGAACTTATGGGGCAGCTTGACTGACGAATAACCGTGATAAAATCTCTCGTGGATCGTCTCGGAGAGCCGGTAGGAATCCAGCAGTCCGTACTGGCAGGTGGTTCCCTTACAGGCCACCACAGGACGCACCTTGGAGCCGGTACCGCCGGTCTCCAGTCCCTCCTGGGCCAGAAATGCCCGCAGTTCCTCGATCTTGTCATAGGGGACCCCCACGATCTCCAGGGTCAGACGGGTGGTCATGACCACGTCTCCGCTGCCGAACCGTTCTGCCGCTTCCGCTATTTTTTTATGCTCCGCCGTGGTGATTTTACCGTTTCTGGTGATCACCCGCACATTGAAATTATTTGTTCCCTTGTTGTGCAGACATCCAAGCGCTTTCACCCGGGTAATCTCTTCCGGGGTAACCGTGACTGCCCCGGGCTTGCCTTCTGCCCTGACCACATTGAAAAATGTGGAGCCCTCCAAAACTTTCGTGTTGGTATAGCCGTACCGTCTCAGACGGTTCTGCAGCAGATAAGCCCTCTTGCCCTTTGCGCAGACCAGGAGCAGCTTCTCTTCTTTTCCCAGACCCGGCACTTCCCCTTTCACTTTCAGCAAATCCACATAGGTTGCGCCAGGAATGACAGGACCGGCGGGGTTGACATCGATCACCCGGTAGTCCTGTGCCTCGCCGGCCAGATACTGGGCCGGGGTAAAGCTGTCCAGATCCCCCTGCAACTTGTTCAGCAGCATGTGAACCGCCTGAACAAAGGGATGGATGGCCGTGGAAAACGGCGGCGCATAGGACAGATCCAGGCAGGTCATTTGTTCCAAAGTAGCTCCGAAGGTTACTGCCATCACGCCGATATCCGTCACCTTATCCACCGCTCCGGGACCCAATACCTGGAGTCCAAGCAGCCTGTGGCTGTTCTCATCCGCCACCAGCTTAATGGCAAACCAGGCGCTTCCCGGATAATAGTGGGCTTTGTCATCCGTCACCGCCAGGGCACAGATCGGGGTATACCCTGCGTTTCTGGCCTGTTCTTCACTAAGTCCGGTCCTGCCTCCGGAGAGGCCCGGCAGCTTTACCACACCGGTACCCAGCACGCCGGGATAAACCGCGTCCCTGCCGCCCAGGGCCAGGGCCAGAGTACGTCCCTCCATATTGGCGGACGATCCCATGGGAGACCATTGTCTCTCCCCCGTGAGACGGTTTTTTACCATGGCACAGTCTCCGGCAGCATAGACATCCGCCACATTGGTAGCCATCCTGTCGTCCACCAGGATAGTGCCCTTATACATTTCAATGCCCGTATCCTGCAAAAATCCCGTGTTGGGGCGTATCCCCATGGAAAGAATCACCACATCCGCAGGCAGCAGGCCCCTGTCTGTCCGCACGCCTTCCGCCTTCTCCGTTCCCGTGACACCTTCCAGTTTCGTGGACGTCATCACCCGAATTCCTTTTTTGGCCAGGTGACGCACGGCATAGTCTGCCATTTCCCCGTCAAAGCCCGGCATGATCTGGGGCGCCATATCGATTACCGTCACGGCCAGCCCCTTCTCCATCAGGTTCTCCGCCACTTCCAGGCCGATGAAACCGCCGCCCACTACCACCGCGTGCTTCACACCGTCCCCGGCTATGTAGTCCCTGGTCTCGATGGCATCGTCCGGCGTGCGCATTACAAATACGCCCGGCAGATTCAGACCCGGCAGCGGCGGCACTACCGGAGAAGCTCCCACCGCCACAATACAGGCGTCATACTCATAGAATTCTTCCGCGCCGGTGCGGAGATTCCTGGCCGTCGCTCTCCTGCCTTCCGTATCCAGCGCCACTACCTCTCTCTGGGAATATACCAGAGCACCGGTGAGGGCGCTGTACTTCTCCGGTGTATTTACGATCAGCTGCTCCCTCTCCGGAATAGAACCTCCCACATAATAAGGCAGTCCGCATCCCGCATAGGAAATATCCTTTCCTTTTGTAACGATGGTCACCTCTGCTTCAGGATTCACCCGCTTGAATTTGGCCGCCGCCTTTGTGCCTGCGGCCACGCCGCCGATTACCAATACTCTCATGTAATGCCTCCTCTTATTTAGATTGCTGCTTTCCGGTCTCGTTTATATAATCCCGAAATTTCTCAAAGTTTTCCGCTGTGGCCGCTGCCATATACCACTTCTGCAGGACTTCTTCCTTCTGCTCGTTCTCAATGCGTCCGCAGATATCCTCGGGGATTTCCCCAAGGCATCGCAGAAAGTTATATATAACCTGCCGCTTTTCGGCAACTTTTCCTTCGGCCAGTCCCACCGTCCGACCGTCTTCAAAAGCCTCTTCTCTTTCCACCGCAACCGCATCGTCGTAATTCCACTGTGTATACAACATATTTACCACCTCCGAACCATGATTCTTCAGGAACTCTTCCAGGATCCCCTCTTCCCTGCAGTCCATAACCGCCTGGGTAATCGCTTCATCCCGAGCCCACCCGGCACACAGATATTCCTTAATCTGCTGAATAAACCGTGAATACTCGTACATCGGGCGGCACTCTTTCAACAGCTTATGTCCCGATGGCAGATTTATATTAATGGATTTCACCTCCAATTCTAACATAGGATGTTCTGTTTTTTCAAGAAAAGCATCGGAAAGGCGTAAAATTTTTTCCTGCGGATATGGAGCATCGCCATTATAAAAAACGTAGAACTCCGGTGTGGGTATTTTGAACTGTCTGCGTCGATAAATCATTTTCTCGTCCAATAATTTTTCCAGAGTACGCCCCAGGTATAATAAATCCCGAAGAGGCATGTTTTCATTGATCGTAGATTGATGTTCGCTAATCACAAGCACACGATTCTTCACCGTAAACGCCAGGTCATTCTTTCTGGCGATGAACAGCACCCCTTCCAGCGTCAAATAATGGATATCTTCCGGAGACACCTCTTCCTCTCCCAGCGCCGCGTACAACCTGGACGCATTCTCAGGATTACCGAAATATGCAGTGAACGCACTGTCTTTTACACCTCGGTTGGAGATGATTTTCCCATCTTTTATCGCCATAATCTGCTCCTCCTTTTTCCCCTTTTATGTATAAGAAAACAGCAGAGAGAACAACGGCCTCACATCTGATGAGGCGATATTCTCTCTGCTGTTGTACCTCTTATTATACATAGCCTGCACTATCTGTCAAGCGGCAGATATTTCTCCGGGGCCGAATGCCGCAATGCTCCTTACCGATACAGCACATAATCCTGTATCTCCCGCAGAAAGCCGCCTGTCTCCAAAGCTGACGCCGCCCGGGCAGGATATTCTTTTACAGAAACCCGCTTCTTTCCCGGGAAAATCCTGCCCCGGTGAAATGCCTCCGCAAACAGGCCCAGCATCCCTGATAAGTCAATATCTTCCGGCATCGTACTCTCCCGGTCCCCGCCGTCCTGCTGCCGCTCCGGCCCCAGCATGCGCAGCATCCTGCCCTGCCGCTCGAACACCGCCACGGGCAGGCCGTCCCGGAATGCCGCCACCGTCCCCGGCACATTGATAAAACTCCGCTCCGGTTCATGGGCCAGCAATTTTCCCCAGGGCTGCATGGGATCGGCGGCGTTTAACCAGCATGGTTCCGCCAGCGGATGCATCAGCCGGGCCGTTACGGCCTCGAAGTCCTGCCCCCGGATAAACTGCGCCCCGGAAAAGCCTCTCACAAAATACCCCCGCCTTACCTGCCCCGTGTACTCCTGCACCCGCAGAATCTTCAACGCCTCCTGCCAGGGAAGCCCCCATGCGGCAGCCGTCTCCCGACACAATACCAGATAGCGGTCAAAGCATCTCTCCAGCTGCTCCTCTATGGGCAGGGGGCGCAGAGGTCTCACCAGATCAAACCGACCGGCCTGCAGCACCTTGACCCGGGCCCCCACCCGCCGCCTTGCCGCCGCTTTCTGAAGTTTCTCCCGGCCCAGCCACTGCCGCACCGGCACAAAGCTGTCCGCGCAGACCACTCCCTTTTCCAGCAGGGAAAGCAGCGTGTCATGAAGGGATTCCCCCTCCAGCACATGCCCCAGTGCCTGGGGAAAACTGGCCCCCCGCCGGGCCAGCGCCTCCGCCACCCGCCTTTCTTTGTCGGACAACTCCTCCCAGGGAATCTGGAGCTCCCGGTCCCAGTCGATCTCCTCTGCCGGGTCAAAGCGGAGCCTGCTGCCTTCCTCCATATGCCAGAAATATGTTCCCTGCGCGAGTAATGCGTCCAAAAGCCCCTCCCGATAACCCCCCACCCTGGCAGGCAAAACCAGTTCCTCCCAGAGGGCCGCAGGCAATGCCAGGCCCGCAAGGGATCTGAGGGTCTCCCCCAAAGCCTCCTGGGGAGGAGCCGATCGCTGTATGCGGGACAAAAGCAGCGCCGCGTAGTTCTCCGGCGGACAGGTGGCGATCTCCTCCCGGCGATTTTTCAGGGTGCGGATTCTGGCACGCCTGTACACCTGGGCATGATAATACACCTTTTCCATACGGGCGGCTGCCCGGGCTTCGCCCTCCCGGGCCTCTGACACCTCCCGGGCCTCCTCCCGGCTGCACAGCTCTTCCTGGGCCACTGCCTCCTCCCGGCGACACAATTCCTCCAGCACCAGCCGGGTCTCCTCTTCCGTCCAACCGTACCGCCGGGCGGTCTGACCTACAGTGGCCCCGCCCCGGTAGCGCAGCATCCGCCGCACGATATCCGCCGCCCCGCTTCGGGCCGGCCCAAGCGCCTCCTCATACTGCGCCTGCTGCTCCGCAGCGATCCAAAGCCCCTGCTCCAGATACAGGACGCGCCCCTCTTCGGCCAGCTTCTCCAGCCACTCCACGGGCATCTCCAGTTCTCCGGCGGTCAGATCCCCCTCTGTCATCAGCAAGGTATGAAGTTCCCTCTCGTCCCGGGGGAGCCTGCCCCTCTCCTGTACCTGGTCCAGTTCCTCCCGACCGGGCCGCACCAGTTCCTTTTCGTTCTTCAGCGCCTCCTCCACAGCCGCCTGGACACCCCTGGGGGTGGGGGCGTAATTATACATCTCTGCCGCTTCCTGGCTCCACTGCAGCGGCAGAGACATGGGAGAGGCGGTGTCCGTATATATCTCCCGCACCCGGATCTCCCCGGCCTGCACTTTTTCCAGAATCTCCCGCACCCCAGCCACGTCCCAGAGTTGACGCATACATTCCCGCCGGGTCTCCCGCATCAGCGGATGGTCCTTCTCCCGCACCACCTGATCCAGCATTTCGGCGCCGCGCAACCGCTGCATCCACAGAGGCTGCCTGCCCTTTCCCCGCACCCCCATCATCAGCGCCCTGCCGCAGTTGTAGCGGAAAGCAATGTTAAACAGGGGCGTGGAGGGCAGCAGAGCCGCCAGCACTCCCTCAGCCGCCTCCGCGTCCACCCGGTACAGCAATCCCTCCGGCAGGCCGTTCTCCCCGTAGGTGTACAGCAGAAATCCGTCCTCCTCGTCCACGCTGCCCACATTCTCACCCATCTCCTGTTCGGCCTTCCGGGCCGCCAGCAGGGCCAGGGGGCTGTTGATCTGGCGCCCGAAAACAGAATGCACCATCATCTGGGTGTGACCTGCCTGATCCATGAAATGTTCCACCAGAATCGTTCTGTCGTCGGGCAGGCCCCCTGTGGCGTCAATCTGCCGCCGCAGATATCCCCCGGCCAGTTCCGTCGCGGATTCGTCCAGTCCCAGCCCCTCCAGAGCCGCCTCCAGCCGTCCCTCCTGCTCCGCCTCCGAAAAGGCCCTGAGCATTCTGCCAAAGGCCATCCCCGTCTCCAGACTCCTCCCTTTCAGATCCCCATGCCAGAAGGGCAGCCTGGCCCCCTCTACCGGGGCCTGCACCACCGTCACCGTATCCTTGCTGATTTCCGTCACCCGCCAGGCGAAGGCCCCCAGCAGGAAACGGTCTCCCTTCTGGGTCTCATAGACAAATTCCTCATCCGCCTCCCCCACTTTTACACCGTCCTGGGTGCGCACCGTGTACATGCCCCTGTCCGGGATGGTTCCTCCTGCGGAGACGGCCAGCATCCTGCTGTAGCCATCCCCCTCCACACTCCCGTGAATCCGATCGTACAGAATCCGGGGCCGCACCGGAATCTCCCGGCGGTGCTCATAATCCCCGGCCAACATCTCCAGCACCGCCTCCACATCCGCCCTTGTCACATGCCGGAAGGGCCACGCCCGGGGCAGAATCTCCAGAACTTCCTCCACCTGGTAGGGCTTAAAAGCCGCCATGGAGACCAGATGCTGGGCCAATATATCCAGGCAGCCCTCCGGAGGGTTCAGCTTTTCCACCCTGTTTTCTCTGGCAAGCTGGGCAGTCATGCCGCAGAGCACGCATTCCGCCGCGGTTCTGGGAAACAGATACATGACGCTGGTACGGGAGGGATTGTGCCCGGCCCGGCCCAGCCTCTGCAAGGTACTGGAGATCGTGCGGGGACAGCCCACCTGCAGCACCTGGTCGATCTCCCCCACGTCGATTCCCAGTTCCATGGAGGAAGTGGCGCATAAAAGACGCAGCCGTCCTTCCCGCAGGGCGGTTTCTGTCTCCTGGCGCTGCTCCCGGGCCAGACTCCCGTGGTGTACCTGGGCAAATGCCTCTCCCCCCAGCAGATTCACGTAATAGGCCAGCTTTTCCGCATACCGCCTGCCCTCCACAAAGGCGATGACACTGCGGCTGTTCTGACAATACTGATACACCAGCGCTGCCAGTTCCTGCCATATGGGGTCCTTCCGTTTTTTCCGGGCATCCGCATAGGGGCCCAGGATCCGAAGACTCACCTCCTTTTCCATGGCGGGAGCCGCCACCGTCACCGCCTCCGGAGCCAGATAGCGGGCTGCCCGGTCCAGAGGCGCAATGGTGGCGGACAGGCCGATGCGCTGTAAATGTCTGCCGCACAGGGCGTCCAGCCTGGCCAGGGACAGCATCAGATGCGCTCCCCTCTTGGTGTCGATCAGTGCATGCAGTTCGTCAATAATGACGGCCCCGGCAGTACAGAGCACATTCTGGCCCGTCTTGCTGGTCAGCATCAAGTACAGGGATTCCGGGGTAATAATCAGGATGTGGGGCGGTTTTCGCACCATCTGCTGCCTCTCCCGGGGGGTGGTGTCCCCGGTGCGGACAGCTACGGAGAGCAGTTCCTGCCCCCCGATCCCCTCCAGGGGCTTTCTCAGGTTCTCCCGGATATCCGCCGCCAGAGATTTCAGGGGCGACACATACACAAGCTGCAGTTCCCGGGGCAGTTTCCCTTCCATGGCCCGGGTCTTCAGCCTGTCCAGGAACACCAGAAAGGCCGACAGCGTCTTGCCCGTCCCGGTGGGGGCGGACACCAGCACATGCCCCCCTGCGGCGATGGCAGGCCAGGAAGCCTCCTGCACCCTTGTGGGCTCCCCCAGTTTTTCCCGGAACCATCCCGCCGTCCCGTCGCTGAATAATTGCAGACAATCCTTCATAGTCTACCCCTTTCCCGCACATCCCTGCCCGGCTTTGGCCGGATCGGATTTCTGCCCCTACTTTTGGAATTGATTATACAGCTTTTAATACCTGTTTTCAATGCCCCCCATCATAGCAAAAAAACAGTAGACTTTTGAGTTTGGGGTTGCTATAATAAAAAGGAATGCATACAAAGAGTTTTGCAGACTTTACTTATGCTGAATTAACTAAGAGTTTACTGAAGGAAGAAAATATTCTCAGATTCATCATCATCTCAGCAGGAAACAGATCCCCCACATGTAGCGAATGGTTCGTGGAACCATTTGGGGCTATGGCGTAGGATCAGCGGTCAGAAAACGTTTTCCCTGCCTACAGGGACTGGCGCCGCACCCTATCGCATATCCAAGGAGAACGTGATAATAGATATGGGCAATCAAAATTCAAAAAATAAACCGGGGGAACTGCGCTTTCCCATGGTGGAAAATTCCGAGTATCGGGCAGCGCAGAATCAGGAAATCAAGCTGGGAACCGAGCAGGGACTGGATGTATCCGTTTACTCCAACCCCGAGTTTAACTGGCTGCAGATGGAGCAGATCCGTATCGGACTGAAGGACAAGGTCAATGTCTCCCTGTACGCCAATCCCGCTTACAGCTACGACACCATGAGGCAGATCCGGCTGGCCCTCTATTCCACCATAGACCTGATCCCATACCTGCAGAGGGGCTTTACCGATGATGCTCTGGAAGAGATTCGGCTGGCTCTTTTGGATAAGCTGCCCATTGATACCTGGCTTCGGGACGACATGTGCGCCCCTCAGATCCGTGAGATCCGGATCGGTCTGTGTGAGCAAATGGACGTTTCTGTCTATTCGGATACCCGGTTCAACTGGATGCAGATGCAGGAAATCCGGCTGGGACTGGAAAAAAAGCTGAATGTGTCACTCTATGCCAACCGTCTGCTGAGCCATACCCAGATGAAGGAGATCCGGCTGGGGCTGGAGGCAGGTCTTGATGTGTCCTCCTACTGCGGGCTGATTCATTCCGCCACGGACATGAAAGAGAAACGTCTGGCTCTGATCAGCGGAAAAACCTCCAAGACCTCCCTGGTGGACGACAAAGATTCCCTCCTGAACTCCCTTCGTAAAAATGAATTTGTGATTTCCATAGAGGACAACGGCAATAAAGCATACGCCTATATCCCCTGGGTACCCGGCAATATGGTCTCCAAGGAGGATATCTACAACGACCTGCAGCGGCGCGAGATTGTATTTGGAATCAAGCACGAAGCCATTGCGGAGTTGATTGACAAAAAGCGCATGAACGAAAAGGTGCTGATTGCCGAGGGCGTTCCCGCCCGGAAGGGCAAGGACGGCTGGTTTGAATTCTTCGTTCGGCTCGACATGCCCCGCATCCCCGCTCCTCTCCCGGACGGCGGCGTGGACTATGTCAATATAGAGGCCTTTGAAATGGTGGACGAGGGTGAAAAGATTGCCCTCTACCATCCCGCCGAAAAGGGCTCCAACGGAAAGAACATCTACGGCGAAACCATTCATGCGGATAACGGGATGGATAAAAAGCCTCTGCGGGGGGAAGGGTTCCTGATCGCCCCGGACGGCGTGACCTACCTCTCCCGGATGAACGGCAAATTCGAATACCTCAACGGCCGGATTATTATCACCAACATGTTGGTGGTCAAGGAGGACGTGACTTCCGTCACCGGCAAGCTGGAAGTAGACGGCTCCGTATACGTGATCGGCAGCATCTATTCCGGCGGATGCATTAAAGCCACCGGTGATATCATCATCGAACACAATGTGGAGATGGGACGGTTGATCGCAGGCGGCAACGTGATGATCAAGAAGGGAAGCTGTTCCCGGCACGACTGCTTCATCGAGGCCGGCGGAGAAGTCTCCGGCAGTTTTTTTGAAGCCGCCAACATCAATGCCAAAGGCAATGTAAAAGCCAACTATATCATGAACAGCAATATCAATACCATGGGCCGGGTGATCGTGTCCGGCAGCAAGGGCGTGCTTCTGGGGGGCAGAATCTGCGCCATGAGAGGTGTGGACACTTACAACCTGGGCAATACCTCCCATATAAAGACACTTCTGGAAGTGGGAAAAACCGAGATGTATGAAAAGGAGCAGGCCGCCTATGCGGAAAAGAGGGAGCAGCTTTTGAGGCAGTTGTCCGTTCTGGAGACAAAATGGAACAAATTCCTCCAGCTTATGGCAGCTAAGCAGGAAGTGTCGAAGGAAGTGATACGCAAGGTCCACGCCGCCATCATAGCCAAGGGCCATGAACTGGCTGAGCTGGACGCCGAGGTCTCCAAACTGGCCAATGCTATCACAGAACAGAATATGAAGGCCCCCGTCTGCGTCAAGGGCAAGGCTCACGGCGGCAGCGTCATCGTCATAAACGACATCTCTTATATGTTGTCATCGGAAATAAGCCGGGTGATTTTTAAACTCCGAAACAAACGCATCGCAATCGTCACTCTGTAAACAGCAGAAGAAAGTATGGGATAACAATGAAACGCGACACAGTATTAATCTTCGAGGACAACGCAATAGAACGGGAAATTCTGGCCGGTATATTCAGACCGGAATACAAGATATTGGAAGCCGCCAACGGCAAGGAGGGAATAGAGCTTCTGAACAGCCATTTCTCTTCCATCGCCGTGGTGCTGCTGGACTATCTGATGCCCGTGATGGACGGCTTTCAGGTATTGGACAGCCTGCAGAAGAAGAAAGTCCTGAACAAGATCCCCTTTATCATGGTCACCGGACAGGATTCCGCGGAATTTGAACGCCAGGGTTATGAATACGGAATCGTAAGCTATATCAAGAAGCCCTACCAGCCTGAGGTCATACATCAGGTGGTGAGCAACGCCGTGGGCTGGTTCCAATACAAGATGCAGTTGGAATTGGTGGTCAAAAAGCAGAACGACAATATCAAAAAGCAGAACGATGTGTTGCGGCAGCAGGCTCAGGAACTGGGACAGCTGAATGAAATCCTTATCGAATCCCTGAGCAACATTGTGGAATTTCGAAATCTGGAAACCAAACAGCACATTAAAAGAATACGGGAATTCTCCCTGTGTCTGGGAAAGAGCATCATGAAGCTGTACCCGGAATACGAACTCACCCCGAAAAAGCTGGTGCAGATCGGATGGGCCTCCTCGCTTCACGATATCGGGAAGATTGCCATCCCGGACAGCATTATCCTGAAGTCCAGCAAACTGACCCCCGATGAGTTTGAATTTATCAAATCCCACACCACCAAGGGGGCTGAAATCATCTCCCAGGCCATCCGGTTAAACGACAAGGCAGTTCATGACTACGCCTGTGACATTGCCAGGCACCATCATGAAAAATATGACGGAAACGGCTATCCGGACGGTCTGAAAGGGGATGAGATCAGCATTGCGGCGCAGATTGTCTCTTTGGTGGACGTGTATGACGCCCTCACCTCGAAACGGGTATACAAGGCTGCTTATGAGCCGGATAAGGCCTACCAGATGATTATCAACGGCAACAGCGGCACCTTCTCTCCCAAGCTGCTGAAGGCTTTCGCAGAGGCAAAGACGGAATTTGAGAACCTGCTTGTGATGTACCGGGATGAAGAATAAGAGACGGGCGGGCCGTGTGACAACACGGCCCTCTTTCTGTTTTCCGTATCTTTTAGTTGTGCAAATCCGCCGAATCCGCTATAATATCCACGGATGAGAACCCACCGATTTCCATAAGGAGTGTATAAGAGACATGAAAATCCTATTACAGAACCTGACCAAGAAATTCCCCGGCCGAGGCAAAAAATCCCCGGAGGAAGTCATTGCGGTAAACGATTTTACCTTCGAGATCCCTGACGGAAAGCTGATCGGCCTGCTGGGGCCCTCGGGCTGCGGTAAGAGCACAGCCCTGAACCTGATCTGCGGTCTGCAGAAGCCCACCGCCGGCAAAATCTTTTTCGGAGAGGACGATGTGACGGATCTGCCCCCGGAACACAGAGGCGTGGGTCTGGTGTTTCAGAACTATGCCCTCTATCCCCATCTCACTGTGTTGAAGAACATCACTTTTCCGCTGGAAAACCTGCGGGGGGCGGACAGGCTTACCAAGGAAGAAATGGAAAAAAGAGCCCTGGAAGCCGCCGGGCTGGTACAGCTGGAGGGCCTGATGGACAGAAAGCCCAGCGAACTCTCCGGCGGCCAGCAGCAGCGGGTGGCCATCGCCAGAGCCCTGGTAAAAACCCCAAAGGTACTGCTGCTGGACGAACCCCTGTCCAATTTAGACGCCAGGCTGCGCCTGCAGACCCGGGAAGAAATCCGCCGAATCCAGCGCCAGACCGGCGTAACCACCGTCTTTGTCACCCATGATCAGGAAGAAGCCATGAGCATCTCGGATATGATTGTGGTGATGAAGGAAGGGGTGATCCAGCAAATCGGCAAGCCCCAGGAGGTCTATGACCAGCCGGTGAACCTGTTTGTGGCTAAATTCCTGGGAACGCCGCCCATCAATGTATTCCGGGGTAAGGTATCCGGCGGAAGGCTTTATATCGGCAGCGAAGCCGTCCTCTCCCTTTCGGATGTGCCGGATCAGGAAGTCACCCTGGGCATCCGCCCGGAAGGCTTTATCTTACGGGAAGACGGCCCTCTGACCTGCGACCTTACCCGGGTAGAAGTCATGGGCCGGGATGTGAGTGTGGTGTCCACCCATCCCTGCTCCGAAAACCTGTCCATCCGCTCCATCATCAACGCGGAAAACACGGTGGACCCGGACGCGGAAAAAGTGCGCTTCGCCCTGAAGCCCCGCAAACTTTACCTGTTCCACCCCCGGACCGGAGAGCGGATTCCCTTTACCGCCGAATAAGTACCGAAACTTCTATCCCCAGAACCAAAAGGAGACCCAACCATGGAAAATAAAAATGCGAAAGGGTGGCTCTACCTGCTGCCCGCTTTCCTCTTCCTGGGCGTGTTCATGATCTACCCTCTGATCGACGTGTTCGTGTACTCTTTCGAAGAGGGATACAATTCCGCGTCCCAGACCTTTTCCGGCACAGGGCTTTACAACTACTCCTATGTGCTCCACGACCCGTACTTTCTTCAGGCCGTTCAAAATACACTGATCCTGGTGGCTATCACGGTGCCCCTCTCCACCGGGCTGGCGCTGTTGATCTCCGTGGCTCTCAGTTCCATAAAGCCCCTGCGGGATCTGTTTCAGACCGTGTACTTTCTGCCCTATGTGACCAACACTCTGGCGGTGGGCCTGGTATTCATGATCCTGTTCAAAAAGACCGCCTACTCCGATGGCCTGGTGAACCTGCTGCTGCAGTTTTTCGGAGGCAGTTCCATAGACTTTATAGACGGCCCCTACTGGGCCAAGATGTTTGTGCTGTGCTTCTACACCGTCTGGGTGGTCATGCCCTTCAAAATCCTGATCCTGACCAGCGCCCTGGCCTCGGTAAACCAGGTCTACTACAATGCGGCCCGGGTGGACGGAACTCCCAGATGGCGTATTTTCACCAAGATCACGCTGCCCATGATCTCCCCCATGATCTTCTACCTGGTCATCACCGGCTTTATCGGCGCTTTCAAGGCTTACAGCGACGCGGTGGCTCTGTTCGGCACAGATCTGAATGCGGCGGAGATGAACACCATCGTGGGCTATGTCTACGACATGCTCTACGGTAACAGCGGCGGCTACCCCTCCTATGCGTCGGCGGCGGCCATCCTTTTGTTCGCAATCGTGCTGACCATCACCTGTATCAATCTGCTGGTGAGCAGAAAACATGTGCACTATTAGAGATCTCGGAGGCGCAAACCATGAGTAAAAACACAGAGTATCAGAAAATAGAACGGCGCGCCCGGACAGGCCGTATCTTCTCCAATATTGTAATTTACACCCTGCTGGCTCTCTGGGGGCTGGTGGTGCTGTTCCCCTTCTACTGGATGCTGCTGACTTCGGTGAAAAGCTACGGTTCCTACAATGCGGAACATGTACCCTCCTTTTTCACCCTGTCTCCCACCCTGCAGAACTATGTGGACGCCTTTACCACCGTAAACCTGGGAAAATATCTGCTGAACACTTTGGTCTTCACCCTGGCCACCACCGCCATTATGCTGGCGGTGATCACCCTGTCGGCCTTCGCCTTTGCCAGACTGGAATTCCGGGGAAAAAATCTGGTGTTCACCCTGTTTCTGTCTCTGATGATGATTCCAAACGAACTGGTTATCATCACCAATTTTACCACTGTCACCGACCTGGGATTGCGCAACACCTTCCTGGGACTGATCCTGCCTTCGGTGACTTCGGTATTTTACATTTACCTGCTAAAGGAAAATTTTGCCCAGATCCCGGACGAACTCTATTACGCCGCCAAGGTGGACGGCACCTCGGATCTGCGCTATCTGCGCCGGGTGATGATTCCCATATGCAGGCCCACACTGATCACCATCATCATACTGAAAATCATCGAGTGCTGGAATTCCTATGTGTGGCCCCGGCTGATCACCGATGATCCCGACTACTACCTGGTCTCCAACGGCATCCAGGAGATCCGGGAGAACGGCTTTGGACGGGAAAACATCCCCGCCATGATGGCCGCCGTGGTGGTGATTTCCGTGCCCCTGATCCTTCTGTTTCTGATCTTCCGCCGGAAAGTCATGGCAGGCGTGGCACGGGGAGGCACCAAGGGGTAGGGGAGCTCCAAGGGAATGCTCCCGAAAGGTATGAAGTAAAACTTCCAAATATTGATTGAGGGTATATTTATGAAAAAGGGAAAAAAGAAAATATGTTCCAGGCTGGCGTTGCTGTTGGTTCTGATGGGGGCGCTGCTTTCTCAGACCGGCTGTCATGGTTCCAGGGGAATGGCAGCCTTTGAGATTCCGGAGAATTTTGACAGTTCCCGGACGTATGAGATCACTTTCTGGGCCAAAAACGATACCAACAAGACCCAGACCGATATATATAAAAGGGCCATTCAGGATTTTCAGGACTTGTATCCCAATATCACAGTGAATCTGCGGCTGTACACGGACTATGGCCGGATCTACAATGATGTGATCACCAATATCTCCACAGGAACTACCCCCAATGTGTGTATCACTTATCCCGACCATATCGCCACCTATCTCACAGGCACCAATATCGTGGTGCCGCTGGAAGGGCTTTTCGCGGATGAGCGCTATGGACTGGGGGGCAGCGAACTGCGCTTTGAAGGTCCCGCCCAGGGAGAAATCATTCCCCAGTTTCTGGAGGAATGCGCCTTCAATGAGCATTACTACGCCATCCCTTTCATGCGTTCCACAGAAGCCTGCTATGTGAACAAAACCTATGTGGAGGCCCTGGGCTACAGCCTGCCGGAGCAGCTCACCTGGGATTTCGTCTGGGAGGTGGCCGAAGCCGCCACCGCCAAGGACAGCCAGGGGACATATCTGGTAAACGGTCAGAAGGTCATGATTCCTTTTATCTACAAGTCCACGGACAATATGATGATCCAGATGCTACGGCAGAAAGGCGCGGGATACTCCACCCCCGCCGGAGAGATCCGGATCTTCAACGACACCACCCGGGAACTGCTGTACACCGTGGCCGAGCATGCCGGGACCGGGGCTTTTTCCACCTTTAAGATTTCCAGCTATCCGGCCAATTTCCTGAATGCGGGACAATGTGTGTTTGCCATTGACTCCACCGCCGGGGCCACCTGGATGGGTACCCATGCTCCCCTGTCGGACATCAGTGAAGAGGCGCTGGTGGAATTTGAGACGGAAGTATACCCCATTCCCCAGTTTGACACAGACCATCCCCAGATGATTTCCCAGGGCCCCTCCGTGTGTATCTTTAATAAGCCGGACTGCCAGGAAGTACTGGCCTCCTGGCTCTTTGCCCAGTATCTGCTTACCAACGAGGTACAGACCGCCTACGCGGAGACGGAAGGCTATGTGCCCGTTACCTCCAGAGCCCGGGACAGCGCCCAGTATCAGGATTATTTGAGCCGCTGCGGAGAGGACAACAACCTGTACTATGATGTGAAAATCAAAGCCTCCCGGCTGCTGCTCTCCCATGTGGAAGATACTTTTGTCACACCGGTATTCAACGGCTCCACCTCCCTGCGGGACGCGGCGGGCCAGATGATCGAGAACGTGACCAAGTCGGTGAACCGCCGGGAGACGGTGGACGATGCCTATATGGACAAACTCTACGGGGATGTGACCTCTCTGTACCGCCTGCAGAGTACCATGCAGACCTCCACGGACAGAAAGGAACTGGGGCCCCTGCCTCCCATGGCCGCCGCCCTGCTGGGCGGACTGGGAGTTACCTGGGCACTGATTGGTGTATATGTAGTACGGGAAGCAATGAAAAACCGTAAAAAAAGGCAGAATACCCATTGATTTATCGACATTTTGAGGTATAATAGCATTGGTTACCAAAAATCTTATGCGTTATAAGAAAAGAGGAGAGACTTATGAAAAAATGTTTTATTGCAACCCTGGCGCTGACTCTGGTATTGGCCCTGGCCGGATGCGGCAATAGCGGAAACGGCGGCACGGACGAGAAGTCCGAGGGCGTCATGACCTATGCCGAGTACGAAGCCGCCGCTCTGGACACCCAGGTGGTGATCGAAGCCTATGTGCAGGCAAAGCAGTCCTGGTGGGAGAACCAGGCCACCGTGTACGCCCAGGATAAGGACGGCGCTTACTTCCTGTACAACATGGCATGTTCCGAGGAAGATTACGCCAAGCTGACCACCGGCACCAAGATCAAAGTGACAGGCTACAAAGCCGAGTGGTCCGGAGAGGTGGAAATCATCGACGCCACTTTTGAGATCATGGATGGCAATTATGTGGCTGAAGCCGCAGATGTAACTTCCCTGCTGGGCACCGATGACCTGATCAAGCGTCAGAACCAGTTTGTCAGCTTCAAGGGCATGACCGTGGAGGACGCAGGCAACGGCAGCGCCTTTATGTATAACTGGGACGGCTCCGGCGAAGAGGGCAGCGACCTTTACTTCAACGTTTCCCTGAACGGCAATACATACACCTTCACCGTGGAATCCTATCTGTGCGGCCCCGACACCGATGTGTACCAGGCTGTAAAGGCTCTGGAGATCGGCCAGACCGTGGATATGGAGGGCTTCCTCTACTGGTACAACGGCGTGAATCCCCATATCACTTCCGTAACCGTAAAGTAAGTTAGACTTTTGTCAGACTTTTAATTCAAAAAACCGGGCAGCTTATTTCCATAAGCTGTTCGGTTTTTTATTTGCACCTATAGTCTGAACTGTCCCCTGTAAGCCATCCGCTTATCGGGCCGATGCTCCGGGGCCGCGGCGCGATATGCTTTTCTGCTCCCGCAGCCATTCCCGGAACTGCGGCAGCGCCCCAATCCCCTGCTCCGTCACCGGCTTAATCCATTTTCCGGAAGCGGTATACCGGGTCTCCACCAGAAGCCGGATGATCTCATCCGTATACACAAAGGCGAACACTGCCAGAAACGGCAGGCGCAGCACCATACCCGCGATCCAGGTAGCAGGCACACTGATGAGGAACAGGCAGCTTACCTCCAGCACCGTACCGAATACCGCCTCTCCTCCGGCCCGGTAAGATTCGTTCATGATATAGTTGCAGGTTCGTATGGTACCGAAAGCCAGATAGATCAGCAGCATAAATTTCCCATACTCCAGGGCTGTGGTTCCCAGCCCGAAAAGCCCCAGAATGGGCCGGTTCAGCAGCGTCATCACTCCCACCACCCCAAACGTAACCATGGGACAGAACAGGGAGGATTTGCGGCAATAGTTGTAGGCCCTGGGCAGATGCCCGGAACCCACTTCCTTGCCGATGATCACGCTGGCCGCATTGGAAAGCCCGCCGAAAAAGGCGTACACAAAGCCCTCGCATACCCGGAATGCCGCCATGGCCGCGATGGCCGACTCGTCCTGATGCCCGATCACGATGTTGATGATCATCTGGCCCACGCCGTAGAGCATCTCATTGGCCAGTATGGGCAGACATTTGGACAGATAGGCCCCGATAAATTCCCTCTGAAATCCAAACATTTCCTTCAGTCGTAACCGAATCTCACACTTGGACACCAGCAGGAAAATCACCAGCAGAACCAGGTTCACGATCCCTGAAGCCAGCGTGCCCACAGCCGCGCCTGCCACCCCCATCTTGGGTGCGCCGAAGCGGCCGTAGATCAGAACCCAGTTCAGCGCAAAATTCACCAGCAGCGAAGCGATGGAGCAGAATAGCGGCGCTTTCACCCGCTCCGTGGCCCGCATGAAAAAGCTGACCAGCACGGCGAAAACCTGCAGGGGATAGGCAAATCCCACGATGCGGATATAGGGCGCTCCCATCTGTATGATATGCTCCTTGTCCGTGTAAATTCCCAGCATAAACGCCGGATTGGTGACTGCCGTCACCGCAAACAGCGAGCCTACAATGGTCATGAAGATGAAAGTCACCCCGAAAGTCTGATTGATGCCCTTCTCGTTTCTGGCTCCCCAGTACTGGGCGAAAAACAGCATGGCTCCCCCGGCAAATCCCCAATAGCAGGAGAAAAAAAGGGAACTGATCTGAGAGCAGATTCCCACCGCTGCCACCGCCAACTCTCCCATGCTGCCAATCATAATTGTGTCCACCATACCGGCGGTGGTGGACAGAAGGTTCTGCAGCGCCACCGGAAACGCAATGGCCATCATCAGTTTCAGGAAGGACGGCCATGTAATTTTCTCATTTGACATAATTACTCCTCTCCAGCATCTATGTCTCACTTTCACAAATACTGACAATGCGGTACTAATTATAGCATGGCCCGCATATATTATCTATGGGGAATTGTGCTCTTTTTATTCCGATTCACGCTTCCCCTATTGGACAAGTTTCATGCCTCCATAGCCAATACAGTGACAGGGAGCAGGTATCAGATGAGACAGAAGAAACGTTTTATTTGGACGGCCGGAATTCTGGCCGTTCTGGCATCGGTTTTTATGGCAGCCCCGCCCATCATGGCACGGATGGGAAAAGCAAGTCTCCTTAAAAATGCATCCTCCCGGATGCCGCAGTTCTCCGATGAGGCAGAGCCGCCCCCGGCGGAGGAAGCATGGGAAGAGGACTGGATCCGCTATCGCGGAAAGGTCTACGACTACAACGAAAATATCCTCACCTTCCTGTGCATGGGGATTGATGTGGATGAAGAACTCAGCCAGCATCAGCAGGGCTGGGATTCCGGCCAGGCAGACGCCATTTTTCTGTTGGTGCTGAATCCCGATACCCGGCAGATGTCCGTTATCGCCATAGATCGGAACACCATGACGGATGTGGACATGTATGATCAGGAGAATCGTTTTCTGGGTACCGTACAGGCCCAGATCAACCTGGCTCATGGCTATGGAGACGGCAGGGAGGAAAGCGCCGCAAATCAGGTCAAAGCAGTCTCCCGTTTAATGTATGAACTGCCTATCCACGGTTACTTCGCCATCAATCTGCCTGCAATCTACATACTCAACGACCTCATAGGGGGTGTGGATGTGACGATCCCACAGGATTTCACCCCTGCATATTTTCCCTATGCCCCAGGAGAGACCGTACACCTGGACGGAAACCTGGCCTATTTTTTTGTCCGCTACCGGGATGTGAATGTGGCTGAAAGCGCCAGAATGCGTCTGGGACGACAGAAGCAATATCTGCTGGCCTATGTGGAAAAGGCAAAGCAGGAATTCGCCAGGGATATCACACTTCCTTTAAAACTTTTCAATGCAATCGCCCCTTCCATGGTCACAGACATTACCGCCGATGAGGCCGTGTATCTTGCAGGGGAAGCCGCAGAATACACGTTTTCGGAAGACGACCTGATCCTGCTGCCCGGCGTCACAGACACCTCCGGGGAATTTGACCAGTTCCATGTGGACCAGGACGCGTTAAAACAGATTATTATAGATGTGTTCTATACCGAAAAAGAGGGAATATAATCATGAAGAAAAGAAACTCTTTTGTCTATCTGCTGCTGGCCGGTGTATGCCTGCTGGTCATGGCAGCGGCAATCGCTTTTATTATAAAATACTATGCGGACAATCGCCGGGAGGAAGCGGTATACGAGTCCCTGCAATCCGCGGCAGCCGGGCTTCCCACATCCCCCCTCGGTCCGCAGGCGGAGGCTGAACCCTCCCCCGCCCCCCAGGCGTTCGGACCCGCCTCTGATCCGCAGATATCCTCCGCCCATATGGCATCGCCCAGTCCCGGGCCGGATATCCCTGATGACGAGGCTCTTCTGCGCACTGTGGATTTCACTGCGCTCCAGGAGGAAACCAACGCCCACATTTACGCCTGGATCTCCATTCCGGGCACCCGGATTGACTATCCCATGCTGCAGCATCCATCGGACAACACCCACTACCTGAACCATAATCTGGACGGTTCCAGGGGGTATCCGGGCTGCATTTACACCGAAAAGGAAAACGCTGCGGATTTTTCCGATTTCAATACTGTGATATATGGCCACAACATGAAAAACGGATCCATGTTCCATGACCTGCACAATTATGAGGATGAGACATTTCTGCCGGAACACCCTTATGTGTATATCTATACCCCGGACCGGGTACTGCGGTATCGGATCTTTGCCTCCTATCGCTATGACGACCGGCATTTGCTGTACTCTTTTGACTATGCCACCGAGGAGGGCCGCAGCGGATATTTAAAGGAGATACGCGGCATACGCAGCATGTCCGCCGTGCTGGATGACCAGGTGGAAGTCACTGCACAGGACCGCATGGTCACTCTGTCCACCTGTGTAAGCGGCCGCGCCGAAAACCGTTATCTGGTACAGGCCGTGCTGGTGGACGATATACCTGTTTCCGATATTAACGATTTGTTAATATATACAACCATGGGACAATGAAAAATAAGGAGGATTTCAGACATGAAAAGATTTTTAGCATTATTGTGCGCAGGCATCATGGCATGCAGCATGAGCATGATAGCCTTTGCGGCTCCCAGCCAGACCACCGGCAACACAACGGACAACGCCACCGGCAATGGCAGCCAGACCACTTCCACCGCCACTGGCGGCAGTACATCCACTGCAGACACCAATGGCCGCTCCACTGTGGACGGCGTAAAAGTATGGAGCAACATTGTGATAGACGGCGTTGAGGTAAGCAACGCTTCCCTGTCCGTAGAAGGGCTTCCCGCTTCTTCCGAAGCCGCAACGGCCGCAGTGGCATGGGCTGCCGCCAACAAAGGGACTATCCTGCAGATGGTTGATGTAAAACTCTCTGCCGCTTTTGGCAAAGTCACCATTCCCTTCAATCTATCCAATGTGATGGAAGGCCAAAATATCATTATTTTGCACTTAAAGAAGGACGGTCAGTGGGAGCAGATCATTCCGGACAAAGTGGAGAACGGCATCGTGACTGCAAGCTTTAATTCCCTGTCTCCCGTTGTCTTTGTATCCCTTGGCAAGACGCCCGTCAAGGCTCCCAAGACAGGTGATACGCCGATGGTTCCCTTCGCAGCCGCAGCCGCCGTTATGGCCGGCACAGGAGCCGTATTCGCAACCAGGAAGTTTTTCCGCTAAACATTTTTAGTCTCTTATTGCCCATGGTTTCCGCCGTCCTGCAAAGACGCCGGAAAAACGCTCCCTGCCTCCGGGTTTATCGCCCGGAGGCAAGGAGAAAATTTAACTGCATTTGCAGAACTCATATATGCCGATCCCTGTAGCCAATGACAGGTTCAGGGAGTCAATGGTGTGAGCATGGGGAATCACCACGCTTTTTCCCAGGTTCAGATAACCGTCGTCCAGCCCTTTTGCCTCATTTCCGAATATCAATGAGAACGCCCTGCCCTTGGGATGGCTGAAGCTGCCCAGCGGGTGTATTCCCTTGAGCATAAAGGGATAATTCTCCCTCTCCTCTCCATATTTCCGATAATACTGTTCAAAACAGGGAAAGCATTCTAATTCCGTCTGAAAGATGGCTCCCATGGAGGCTCTGACAACCTTGGGATGAAAAATATCAACTGCCGGTTCGATAACCGCCAGATTCGTAATCCCAAAGCCCACACAGGTCCTGATAATGGTGCCCAGATTGCCCGGATCGCCCGGATTCACCAGCACCACATGATTGACACCATGTTTCAACACACAGCGATATTTCCGGAAAACCCCCAGAACAATACAGTTCTCCTTATCGCGGGCCCTCTCAATATGCCGGTCACTACATACCATTTTCACTCCTGCCCTGTCACATTCCCGGTTCAGTTTATCCAGTATTTCCTCTTTGGCATCCGAATGCGCCAGGATCATTTCCACCGTCTCCGGCCTGGTTCGCAGCAGCTCAAATGTGGGAAAGGAACCGAAACTGTATGAATAATTGTCCTTTTTTCTATACTTTTTGATATCGTCTACAGTCATGGGTTTTCTCCATATTCTATCATTAAAGATATACCTTCAAGTAAACTATATCTCATAAATCCGTATATTTCGAGTCCGCAAAACAGCTATACCTGTTTTGGAATACGATATTCCATACAAACGAAAAAAACGCCCGGAACCACGATTCCTCATTCCGGACGTTTTTCTTTACTGCTTTTTCTGATAGATTATTTTTTTAATGGTACTGCCGGATAAGCCAAATTCTCCGGCCAATTCCTCCAGGGTCATACCGCTGCCATATAGTTCTCTGATCCGGCGGTTTCGCTCCAGATAAAACTTTTGCGAGCCGCTGACTGCGCCCCACCCCTGCTTTGCCTCAGACCTGGGGATATAGAGAAGTTCCCCTTCAATATAGCCCTGAATTTCCCGCAATAATTCGGAAGGTAATATTTCTGCTGCATTCTTGTATTTCATCTCTCCCACTCCTTATTTATTCAGTCAAATAAACAAGTGCGGAAACAGCAGATCATATAGCTTTATCAGCCCATGCGAAAATCTATATAACCGCTATTCCGCATGGGCACCATCTTTCACTGTATGACTAAATCCAAGTATGCATTCTTTCATTTTATCACCTCTTTCTCCCTACAGTTCCGGCTGTCCTCTGCAATCACAGGTTGTAACAGATTATATCAACCATATTACACCCTGGACAGCCTCCGGACCAGTGGAAAGAATAGATATAATCGTTCTTGCCATTCCGGAACCGCTCTTTTAAGTCAACCGGCTGACAGGCATATACGCATATCCCGTCCCATGTTCAAAGGAATCAAATACTTCCAGTTCCTGGGCTCCGTTATCGGCCATGGTGAAACCATGGGCCGGCATAAAAAAGTCTCTGATATACGCAAAGAGTTCCCATATTTCACATTTTTCCTTTGCAATAAGTTGTGCTGCTCCCTTATCTGTATATGCTCTTATATACAAAGACGCAGGCATCTTATATACATCTACGCCCTTCGGTTGGTCTTCCGTGGTTACTTCCCTGACAGATCCAAAGGCCCGGCTGTCCTCATCCCGCCAGAAATTGACACTTAACTGAATATCTGTAAGCGGCAATACACTTTCCTGAAGCAAGCGGAAAGTTGTTTGCTTTTCTTCCTCATCCAATGTATCAATCGCCTGATAAAATGCATCAATATCCTGGTATTCTTTTGCGTATAAAATTTTTCCGGCAAGAATGGTTTCCGGCTTTTCTATAATTTCAAATACGGCTCCGCCGATCTGAATGATCTCCACGATTCTCTCCGGGTTTTCGCCTTCCGTATCCAATAGGGTATCCACGGAAGTGTGTAAAACTTTTCCCAACAGTTTCAGATTATATACATCCGGAAGGCATTCACCGTTTTCCCATTTGGAGATCGCCTGTTCAGAGACTCCGATTCTGAAGGCAATTTCCTTCTGTGTAAAATCTTTTGACTTACGAAAATATTTCAACCTCTTTCCAAACTCCACATGATTAAGCATCTTACAACCTCCTCTAATTACTGCTCTTTCATAAATACTATAAGTCAAAGGATTACAGAATACAATTCGAAATCTGTTTATGAAAAAACAAGAGGACTCAACCAGAGGTTGTGCATTTTTTCGCTTACTTTTTTGCGTCCAGCCATTGCAGAACGCTTTGGGCGGCTTCCATGGGAGATTTATTATCTATATCCAATGTGAAAAAAGAAACTTCGCCTATTTTCTCATGGGTTCTGAAATATTCATTATATGCAACAGAACCCTGGATCCAGCCTTCATCCATAATTCCACGCCCTTCGGTCATTCTTTTCCGCAGGGCACTTTCACCGCAGGTCAGTGCCAGAACCCGGATTTCGCTGAAGAATTGAGCATGGTAGACCTGAAGTAATTTATCTATATTACCGGCCATTGTCCAAACCACCGGTTTTCCGCACTGGGAAATATCATTTGACAGACTGTATATCTGCTCTATCTGGTCAAAGTAATCTTCCTCGCTTTCATGAGGCATAATATTGTAAAACAAATCTGCATCCAGCACCACATAATCTGTTGTAAGTTTCTGTAATTCCTGGGCCGTGGTAGTCTTCCCCACGCCGCTGCATCCGGTAATTACATACAGAACTTCCTTTTTAAATTGCCATTCCGCTCCGCATTCCGGGCAAAAAATATGGCTTCCCTTTACAAGTTTATTCCACTCATGACTTCTACAATTTGGACATATTGCAATCATATACATCCTCCTCTATCTTCCATTCTCAACGCCCTGGGCAATGATCCTTCTTTGTTCCAACATACATCCTTCTCTGTTTCCTCCAAGGAACATCCCATTATGGTTTGAAGAAAAATCACGGATTTCATATTGATATTCTAAGCTGTCTTCTGATGCGGATTTATTTCTTCGTCCGCCCCACTCACCGGTTCTGTTCATACCCAGTTTTTCCATAAGTTTATACGAAGCAATATTTTCAGTATCACAATGTGCTATAAAATGGCTTACTTTCATTTGAGTTTTCGAATAATCAATGACGGCCCTGGCCGCTTCATACGCAAATCCATTCCCCCAATAATTCTTATTGATAATCCAGCCAAGTTCCCCGCTGCCATTTTCAAAATACACACTGACGGCACCGATATGTATATCATTATATGTAATTGCAAATTCTAAAAATTGCGGCTGTTCCTTTTTCCATTCCTCTTCAGCATTCGCTAAAAATGCTTCTGTCTCCTCAACGGTATCATTCGGCAGATGGCACATATATCTTGCATTTTCATAATCCATAGCATATTGAATTGTGGTCTTTAGATATTCCTTTCCCAATGGCTTTAATACTAAACGTTCCGTGTTAATTTCAAAATAATCCATTCTGTATAATCCTCCCCTTAGATCTCATTTTTGATTATATCACTTCCTGAATCCATTTACCAGTATAGAATATGGACATGGCAATCGGCCCTCGTTATTTCCTCTACCCAAAAAAATCCAAAAGATTATTCAATCCCAAAAGTACATTTTTGTCATTAATTGCAGGTATTTCATTGGTGTTATGGCTATACACTACATCATGAATGTTATAGCAGTTCATATGATGCAAAAGCGTGCATGCTGTACTGTAAGCCGTATCTATATGACCATCCCCCCCACCCACTAATATAACTGCACCCTTTTTTGATTTTGTAATCGGTTCTTCCTTTCTAAAAAATCTGGCGCAAAAATATGTTTGCAGTCTGCTTCCAACATCTAATAATTTTCCGGTCAATTCTGAAAAATAGAGCGGTGAGGCTATCAAAATATTATCACACTCTTCAATGTATTTATATATTTCCTGCATTTCATCATTTATTGCACATCCGCTATTTTTCCAGCAAAATCGGCAATCAAGGCAAGGTGAAATATTGCACCTGTAGGCGTCTACAATTCTGTATTCTCCTGCAATTCTTTCAGTGATTTTATTAATAAGACTACGAGTATCGCCATTTATTCTTGGAGAACCATTTAATATCAAAGTTTTCATAAAAACACCATATCCCTTTCTTTTTATTTTGAATCGTGGCTCAATACAACTCAGATACTGTGACTTTTGCTTTTTTGCTGCAGCCTGACTACCAGCAGGAGTGTTTGCCGCTGCCTTTATCTGAACTGTTTATCTGCTGGAGAAGTACGGGCGTCTGTTCCTGCGTTCTTACTCATTTCGCCCCAGAAATACACTCCGCATATCTGGCCTTCCACATAAACTCATTATAATACTTCCAAAATAAATCCTACTACCGAAATCAAATTACACATACAGTGAAACAACATGCTTATGTATATATTCTTTTTCTTATATGCCACATAAGCCACAGGGGCAAATACCAATATACGAAAAACATTATTAAATGGTAGCCAAAAATGATATAGCGAAAATAAAATTGCAATTAAAATCGGTGTAAATGCAGTCTGCTTATTATAGTGCGAAGAAAGATATCCTCTAAAGAATAATTCTTCTGTAACTGGTCCTGCAAAAACATTAAATATAAAATAATATATACATGCCGCAATCAACACCGGTTTCGAAAATGTTTTCAAATATTCATAATTCGTCCAATCAAAACCCATCGGCAAATGACTTAAAAGACTATTTCTTAATCCTGAAAAAAGATAGTTTTCTAAAGGTGCAACCGTTATAGAAAGTATCCCCGCTGCCCCGAAGAACATAAAAGCAATTACAAAAATTTTCCACAGAGGCATCTTTTCATGTCCGGCAAATGCACTTTTAAAAGAATATTTTCCTGTTTCTCTTTTGCTTGCATACAAAATTACCCCTAATTCAATGGGAACCATAGTGAAAGTTCCAATTATACAAAACAATAATAAGTTTGGCATTTTTATGAAATACCCCAGCACAAAATACAACACGCTTAATACAAATGTGGGTGTAAATATCAATAATAAAAGTTCTGTTTTATTTATAGTTTTCATGCTCTCATTCCTCTAATTTATTTCTACTCAATCCACTGAAATATTTCGGCTAAGCCGCCCCAGCTTCTCCAACACCAGTTCCATTCCTTCTTTTCCCGGCATATGTCCAGAATCCTCTACAATTTCACATTGCAGATTGGGATTACCACTGTTTCTCACCAATGTTTTTACTGTAGATGCAGAAGCCACAAGATCCGTATCTCCTTGTAAAATTACATAGGGTATCTGCACATTTTCTAATATACCCGATAAGTCTATTTGCAATATTTCCCTCCATAAAGAAAAATTTTTTTGATATCCGTTTATCATTATGGCTTTGAAATCATTGAAATGATAGTCCGGACTTGTTAAAAGTCCTTTTATGATTGGCCCCATTGGTGCGGGCTTTCCTTTTTTATTCTGCTTTCCGTCCGTATATTGGCCAATGCTTCTCGTGACTAACTGTAAATCTTTCGAAGAAGCATTTTCCCTTTTTATTCTTTTGATAGCCTCTAATTTTGACTTAGATATCTTTGTCTTTTCCAAAGCAGCTATCACCTCTTCATTAAAAAAAACCTCTTTTACAATTTGTCCATAAACAAGCACCCCATTTATAATTTTACTGTCTTTTTCCAGGACTTTCGTGCTCAAAATGGAACCCCATGACATAGCAAAGATTAATATTTTATTCCTTGGAAATAACTTCTTTACATTATGTATCAAATCCACTGTCATCTCCGCAAAAGAAGCAATGCTGAAACTGTCATCAATCAGATAGTTGTTGATTCCACAACCAAGTTGATCCCAGTAAACCATAATAAATTGATTCGTAAATTCAGGAAATAGACCACGACATCCGACCGAAAATGGTATTGGTGCCCCCGAACCATGTAACGTAATTACAATGGGCAGATTCTCATCCTTCCCTTCTATCAATACTTTCTGATTATATCCTCCAAGATTCCACTCATAAATTTCCGACACCTTATTCCCTGCTATGATTTCTTTTCGTCTTTTATTCATATACCCCATACCCTCCTATCCATTCACACAAAGCGTTGTTATCAAATCTTCCAGTTTGTTTTCCCAGCCCAGGTCATACTTCGCATTAGGCATAGTAACCAATGCCGCCAAGCCATGAACATAGGCAAATAGGGAAATCACGCAGTCCTGCTTTTTTTCAGGAGTAAGTTCCGTATGTTCCAATCTTTTCAAAACTTGCTCTTTATAGATTTGAAAAGGTTTATAGCCCTCTCCTGCCTCTGGACTGAAATCAACTTCCGGGCTCCCCTGTCCAAATAGAAAATGAAAATACTGTGGTTTGTTCATAAAAAAAGAAATATATGCTTTTCCAAATTTCACCATAAAATCAGATTGGCCTTCGTATTTTAAAATTGTTTCTTCCAATATACCAGTAAACTGTTCTGTTATATGTAACTGCATTGCCGAAAACAATTCCTCTTTATTTGCAAAGTGGCTGTAAGGCGCTGCATGACTCACATTACAAGCCATAGCAACTTTTCGAAGAGACAACTGCTCCAGTCCGCATTCATTTACTATTTCGATTCCTTTTTCAATTAATTCATTTTTTAGGTTCTTATGATGGTAAGTATTTTGTTTCATAGGATACTCCGTTTCGGTTATCAAAATTCATTCAACTTGACACTGTAAATATTATATCTCTATTATCTTTACGGTGTCAAGTTTTACCAGTCTTCTCCTGGGCACATCCCGGAACTTCCAGACGATCTCGATCTCCGTGGGAGAGGACACCAGCACCTCCTTGATGAACGTCCCCGCCAGTTCCGCCGTCAGTTCCGTTGCCCCGGCAAAGGAGGTGAACACATCGTCCTCCTGCGTGTCCTGCTCGGCTTTGGCGGCGGCGAGTTTACTGTCTATGTCCGCCCTGCTCTTGGTGCATCGGTAGTAATATCCGGCGCTGCTGTGAACGCGGCTCAGCGTCCGATGGCAGTTTCCGCATTTGAGAAGCCCTTTCAGCGGATACGCCTGCGGCGTCCCTTTTTCCCGCCTCGGTCTCTGCCGGATGATCTCCTGCACCCTGTCAAATTCCGCCTTGCTGATGATGGCGACTGGTGATAATCCAAGAAATGTCCAAAGCGAACAGAAGGTATCTGTATCCTTGTGTCACATGAGGAAAGGATATATAATATGTCTTGAAAAAGGTAAACCCAATAAAACTTGACGGAATTTTGACTTTTTCCCCGTATGATGAAAAAGATAGGAGGGGTCTACATGGCATATCGAATTTTAATCGTTGATGATGAGCCGATCCTGACCGAATTGCTTTCAACCCATTTGCAGGATCACGGCTATACGGTTTCCGTTGCCAACAGCAGCAATGAAGCCATGGCAAAAATGAATGCAAAGCCAAATCTTATTCTTCTGGACATCAATATGCCGGGGATGGATGGGCTGGAGCTGTGCAAGGTCATTCGGAATCACATCGTCTGCCCCATCTTGTTCCTGACGGCGCGAATCACAGAGCAGGATAAGGTCAACGGCTTACGGGCTGGAGGGGACGACTACATTACGAAGCCATTCAGCTTGCAGGAATTGATCGCCCGTATTGAAGCGCATCTGCGCCGGGACGAGCGGAACATGCGCCCACCAGAAGTTGTGACCTCTCAAGGGCTGATTATCAACCTCTCTGACAGAAAAGTATTTTGGAATGAACAGGAGCTTTCCTTTTCAAAGAGGGAATTTGACATCATTGAGTTTCTCTCATCTAATCCAAATCAGGTTTTTGACAAGGAGCGTATTTATGAGACGGTATGGGGATATGACGCGGAGGGCGACAGCAACGTGATTAAGGAGCATATCCGCAAGATCCGCGCAAAGCTCATGCAGGCCAGCGGGAGTGAGTACATCGAAACAGTTTGGGGGATTGGCTACCGATGGAAAAAATAAAAAGACAATCACTGAAACGCTCTTTTATGGCGGCTGTGGCGATTACTATGTTGATCGTGTTCCTGTGCAGCGGGCTTGCAATTTTCGGCTGTTACCGTCTCCAAAAGCATATTCTTCCCGATTCCAACGAGGTCTGGCTGACACAGCAGACAACCGCCCCAGATGGCACGGTTACAGAGGCAAAGCTGAGGTATGTCCTTAATGGCCCGCCAGAGCCATTTGGACAACTGGTAGCGGACGGTCAAGAACACAATGAGGCGCAGGAGCAGACGAGTTACAGGATAGAACGCATTGAATCCAGCTACTCTATGCTTTCCTCCAAAGCAAAAACGGCCTACCGTGCTTCACAGATTTGTATGGTACTGCTGCCGCTTGTATTTGCTGTGATTGGAATTACTCTGTGCGCGTGGTGGTTTTATCACAAGATACTGGAGCCGCCAATCACTGTCCTGATGGATGCCACCACGCATATTCAAGACCAGGATTTGAATTTCCAGATCAACTTTGACGGGCGGGATGAATTGGGTCAGCTCTGTACTGCGTTTGAAAAAATGCGGCAGACCCTATATGAGAATAACCGTCAGCTCTGGAGTATGCTGGAGGAACGCCGCGCATTGCAGGCGTCCGTGGCCCACGATCTGCGTAATCCCATCGCCATTATGACGGGCTATGTGGAATATTTGCAGGAGAACCGCCAGGGCGGAACCTTGACGGACGAAAAATTAGAAAAGGCGCTCATCAATCTCGGCATTACTGCGGAGCGTATGGGCCGCTATACAGATACCATGCGCGACCTGGGCGCGATTGAAGAAACAGAAGTCCACCGCAGAGAAGTGGAACTTCCTGACTTTTTACAGCACATGGCGGACTCATTATCCATTCTGTTTCAGAACACCGAAGTGCGCTTTGCTTGTGATTTCCATGTGCCAGCGGGTAGGGCCGTCCTTGACGGGGAGCTGTTATACCGCGTTCTGGAAAACCTGATCTCCAATGCCCTGCGTTTTGCGGAACATCAAATTGAGCTTGCCTTTTATCTGGAACACGGAACGCTGTCGGCCACCGTGACAGACGATGGGCCGGGTTTTTCGGAAAAGCTGCTGCAAAAGAAAACCGCCTTGTTCTACTCCGAAGATACCTCCGGCAAGCACTTGGGCCTGGGGCTTGCGGTGAGCCGGGTGCTGTGCCAGAAGCATGGGGGAACCATAGAACTGTCAAACAGACCGCCGCATGGAGCCTGCGTGAAAGCCTCTATCACGATTAAGCGATAGTGAGGGGCAATATCATACTTCCCGCAGCGCAATCCAAAAAGCTCCGTGAACCTCGCAGGGAAGCAACGCGGCGCGGTTTAGGATTTAATGCGTAAGCTCGGCATTATCATCATTTTCAAGGTGGACTAAAATAAGTGTTCCATCCATTTATCGGAAAGTTATTCAACTTAATGAGCAGGGCTATCTTAAAAGCAGCATTGTCAAAGGGGACAAATTTGCAGACAAAACTTTGTGAAATTTCAGATACGCTATACGACAAGAAAAACACCAAGCATAGAGAGAGGTAACATCTATGAATAAAATATATTGGGACAGAGATAAAATCTCAATCATAACAGACCAAATTGAATCTGTCCCACATAAGCATTGGGCAATGCAGTTATTTTTAAGCATAGAAAAAAATTTGGAGATAGGTGTAGAAGATAATAAAATTTCATGTAGATGTATTGTTATAAACCGCGACATATTACATAGTTTTTCAACAGGCAACAAAATGTATTTTACTATGATAATTGAACCGACTTCAAGTTTAGCCATTCAATTGGAGGAACGAATGGGTGGAATGAAGTATTGTATGTTTGATAATCAAGATATTGAATACATCCAAAATTTATTATATTGCCTTATTGATAGCGACGGACTGAGAGAGTATAGAGAGTTTATGATACAACTATACAAATTTTTAAGGTTAAAAGAGCAATCTAAAATATATGATGATAGAATTAAGGATTTGCTATACGAAATAGAACAGTGTAATTGCAATACCCATTCAATTGCTTATTTTGCTGATAAAGTGGCATTGTCATCAAGCCGGCTGTCACACTTATTTAAGGAGCAGATGGGGATGCCCTTAAAAAGCTATATTCAGTTTCATCAAATGCAAACAGCCTTTTTAGCATTATTGAATGGTAAAAATATTACGGAAGCGGCAATGCTGTCTGGTTTTGATTCACCATCACATTTTGCAACGGTTACAAAAAAGATGATGGGAATGCCTGCGAGTATTTCTGTGAAGAATAGCGTTTTTTTGAAAGTTACAGAAGAAGTAAACTGATATAATTATCGGAAACAAATAGGAGGTTTAATAATTTTCGCTTGTCAAGAGGTTACAAATAACAAAATTAGAACTTAGAGGAGAAGTATGATGCAAAAAAAGAAGAAAGCGATTTTTTGGATTTTCGCTGGGGTAGGAATAACCTTGCTGATTCTTTTCATCACAACGCTTATTTTATTCCGGAATGAACTACGTTCCCTTGCGTCGTTGAAAAAGGTCGATAATTATGGCATGTATCAAATGACCTATTATGGCGATTATGGTTTTGATGAATTTCTGAAAGTCGGCGCCGAAAGCGACGCGGATATCGAAGCCTTTGTGACAAGGCGATTGTTGAAAGGACTGCCAATAGATTTGGGTGTCACAGGAGACGGGTGTACTGCCTTTGTTGTCAAAAACGAAAACGACGATATTCTGTTTGGTAGAAATTTTGATTTTACATATTCTCCATCCTTACAGCTTTATACTACACCTGATAATGGTTATGCTTCGGTGTCTACCGTCAATCTTTCTTTTTTGGGATATTCGGAAGACAACTTGCCCGACGGTGGGTTTTTTGAAAGTTTTCTGACGCTGGCCGCGCCATTTTTGCCCTTTGACGGAATGAATGAAAAAGGACTTGCCATTACCTCGCTTGCCGTGCCGGAAGCAGAAGCGCCCTATTATTCTGATAAGGTGACGCTAAATACCACCACCGCGATGCGCCTTGTGCTTGATAACGCAGCTACTGTAGAGGAAGCCGTCGATTTGTTAAGACAATATAATATCTATTTTTCCAATGGGATTGCATGCCATTATCTGATTGCCGATGCAAGCGGACATTCTGCCATTGTAGAATATATTAACCAGGAGCTTTGTATTGTGGAAACGGATGAGGAATATCAAATCGCATCTAATTTCATTGCCTATGATGGATTGAATATTGGAGAAGGCTTTACAGAATTTGAACGCTATGACAAGGTGCAAAATGCGATCGAAGTCAATGAAGGCACGCTTGAAGCCGAAGGTGCAATTCAATTACTTGTGGATGTCGGCATTTTTGACGGCGATATTGATAAACTGCAATGGAGCGTCTTATATAATCTCACAACTGGTGACGGTGAGATTTTTGCAAATCGCAAGATGGATAACATCATTGAATTTCATTTGAGCATAGATAAAGAACCGTAGAAAAATGTATCACTTGAATTTCCGTTTATTGAGCAGAACAACATATTATCAAAGAGCCAGATGCATAAGACGTAGAGCCGATAAACAAGTGAGCAATCACAGGTTTATCGGCTTTGCTTTTCATTATAGTCATAAGTAGAAGAAGCCCAAAAAACTTGGGCGGCATTTCGCTTTTCTTGACCGAATTTTGACCTTTGCCCGTTATACTCGACCCATCAAAGCAAAGGAGGCCATATATGCGAAAACGATTGATTGCTGTTCCCCT